>Ga0190284_1000006_pt1 | contig 223015 bp, 288 predicted proteins | sample 48691812_MG_FD_161668 | JGI IMG/M metagenome (GOLD analysis project Ga0190284, IMG submission 161668) | Hydrothermal vent microbial mat bacterial communities from Southern Trench, Guaymas Basin, Mexico - 4869-18-1-2_MG | ecosystem: Environmental > Aquatic > Marine > Hydrothermal vents >... | reverse complement strand
CCACTAGTTCCTGATGTTCCTGACGAACCACTTGTACCAGAAGTACCACTAGTTCCTGAACTACCAGATGTACCACTAGTTCCACTAGTTCCTGACGATCCAGATGTTCCTGACGTACCACTACTTCCTGAACTACCAGATGTACCACTTGAACCTGAAGAACCTGATGTACCACTTGAACCTGAACTACCACTGGTTCCTGAACTACCAGAAGTACCGCTTGAACCTGAACTACCTGAACTACCTGATGTTCCAGATGTACCAACAAGAGTTGCATCAACAATTGCATTTTGAATTGCACTTGCAGTTAATAACTGATCTGTATCTGAAGATGTAGAATCATTTGAAATTTCATTTACATCCACTCCAAATGGCAACCCAAAGTTTCCACCTGTAATTTGAACGCCTGCTTCAAATGTATATGCACCAGTTGCAGCTCTAGAACCGTCAACTCTTAGATATTGGGTATGATCATCATTCCCCAAACCTGATAGAGCACCATGATCAGTAGTTGAACTGGCAGCTGGACTAATATTTGACGTTCTCCAATCTACATATGTATCATTTTCATCTGTTGTTCTAATAATAGATTTTACTGTATTTGCAAATGTATTGTCAGTTTCATAAATAACAGTACCAAGTGCAACAAATTCTAAAAATGGTAAACCAGATTTAACAAGTGTAGTTAATTCTTCCGTTGCTCCAATTCTTGCTTCTTGAATTGTAGTATATTCATCCTGGCCAACAACAGAGATATAAGGCATACTTGAATCATTTGTAACAAAAATATGAACAAGAACAAAATTTCCATCACCAGCTTCTGATAATTGCCATGTACCACCAGTATATTCATTCCATGCTGCTCTACCAGTTCCTGTTGTAGTAATTGGAAAATTTGTTGCTGTTATTTTTCTCCAGTTACCAGCACCGCCGCTTTTATACCAAATAGGTACATTGGCAGGTGCTGAAGCTGCTGCATGATTAAAAGGAATATCTTCATCATATATATACCCAGAATCAATAGATAACTGTGCATTTGCATTAACTGCTGATGTACTATCTGCAACAATATCACTAAGAGCATGACCAGAAACATAAAGAGTCCCACGATAACTATGGATATTAAGATGAGTCTGACCATCCATCACAGTACCATGTCGTTCATCACCATGATATGAAGCTACTTTATTAGTTGCATCCCAATATATTACAGAAACAAAAACTTGACTTGTAATAATACTATCACTAAACGTTGTTGTTTCGGCAAGAGTCATATTATTGGATACATCAAAATATATATAATGTAACCCCTCAACATCAGAAAGTTCTATTTCCTTTTTCGAATCTAATACATATTTCTTTCCGGCAGCATAAAAATCTGCTGTAGAACCCGTAGGTTGAATATAATATTTAACAGTTGTTGTTCCACTTGTATCAAGACCATATGTAGTTTCACTTCTATCAAGAACTCCTGTTGGTTCTTGCATACCAGCATGTATTTCTTCAACATATGATCTAACTGCTTTCTGTGTAGATACTATCGTATCCGCCCCTTCGACATCTACTTGACCAAAAATTCCATCTCCACCCATTTTTGTATCTGTACTAAATTCGCTTACTCGGGAACTTGTACCAGTATCTGCCAATTTAAGACCGGCAGCTTTAAATGTTGCAACATCTTTATTATCAAGTTGCGTAACAACACTAGCAGCAGTTCCTTCATCTATTATTTCAATATTCGAATCGTCTTTGAAAATTTGATTAAATAAACTCCATTTAGGATTATAACTCATTACTTATTTCCTCCTAACCTATTTATTTTTTAGTAAATAGGAGTATATACTTTTTTAAACTATATAAAAATTAATTGTATCTGTAATAATAGATAAAGATTCGTTTTCTGTTGTTAAACTTGCGTAGGAATTTCCATCAATTGTTCCTGTGTTGGGAATTACAATTACTTCATTTGAATCTGCACTTGTTTTCTTTACTATGATTTTTCCTTTCGGGGTTTCTATCATTGTTATAGATACATTACCACCAACTGTATCAACAAGTACTACATCTCCGGCATTGGCTGTCGAATCTGTTGACACATGAATTGGATTCACACTTGATGAAACTACCCCAGCAATGCTATTATCAACATATCCCTTAATAGCTTTTTGTGTTGGTAATATAGTATTACTAAGTCCTAAACTTGTGTCGGTTGAAATTTCATCAACTTGTGGGCCAGTTGTTAATTCTAAAGATGTAAATGTTCCGGTATTTGGTATATTGTTACCTATTGGTCCCGGAGCGCCCATTAAATTACTTACAGTAATCCTTTTGGTTTCGTTTGAGCCACTTATATCTACAATGGCAACGAGGTCACCTGCAGCACTTGTAAGTAATGGATTAAGTTGTGATATTTTTTTATCAGCCATTACATTTTTTGTCCTTTGATTGTCATCTCTTTTTTAATCAAATAAAACTCCGGTACCAATATTGGTAAGAGTTTTATCATATAATCCTTGCAATTTATTGCCATCTAGCATACTAGACTCTATAATACGATTTTTTATTATTCCTTCAAGAGTTTTTAATTTTTCTATTGTCTGGTATGCAGTATCGACAATATGCATTTCGAATGGCTCCGGATCATTTTTCTTTTCAAGATGATCCAGAAGGACATCGAGCGATTGAAACGCTTCCTGTACTTCTTCAGAGTTTAGTTCTCTTAAGAACCTTTGCATTAGGGTGTCAGTACTTGACATATTATTGAAGCTCCTTTATCCAATTAATGTGGCATTTAGTTGGTGTGTATTATCTGGCATCCAAATTCTCATATTACCAACTGAAAATACAACAGATGGTATAACTATTTCATCTGTGTCAATATCATAAAACTGAAAAGTTATTTCATTATTATTAAATATTGATGTATTTATATCTTGATAGTATAAACCACTATCTAATACCCATGAACCACCACTTGGTAAAATAGTTACTAAACTAGATGTACTTTGTGTGGTTGAAGTTTTACCGATAGCAGTTACTTCCAATTCTAATGTATTTACTGGCATCCAGATTCTAAGGATACCAGTTGAGTCAAATTGAATACCACTTGGAGTGATTTGTTCATTAGATGTTGTATCCGTTACAGTTACAGAACATCCCAGATCTTCTATATTTGAGACATCGATATCCTGATAATATAAAGATCCACTTGATAACCATGCACCACCAGATGATAAGGTATTAGTAATGCTTATAAGATTGCTTGATGTAATTGTTGAGGAAGGAGGACCTATAATTAACACTTCTAATGCAATTGTATTAAAAGGCATCCAGATTCTTACAATATTGTTTGAAACAAATTCGATATTTTCGGGGTATATTACCATTCCACTTGTAGAATCCCAAATTGTAAAGACTACACCCTTTTCATCAAAATCTGAGATATCTATTTCTTGATAATAAGATGAACCACTTGAAATCCATGCACCACCAGATGGTAATGATATTTGTGGTATGGTATATGCAAGATTTGTACCACTAAGTCCTGTTGGTTCACCTCTATGGAATAAGATTGTATATGAAGTACTATCTTCAACACCAACACATCTACCTGTAAATTGTGAAATCGGGGCTGGTTTTTGTGTTGTTACTGTACCAGGATCAACTTTGGATAAATAAACAAGGTCTCCAATATTAATAGATTCTCCTACTTCTCCCTTAACGTCATTAATTTTTCCATTCATTTGTACAAGACCATCTGTAGTTCCGATTTTTTTAACAACACCGTCTGCTGTTGACATTGGTAAGGTAGAAACAGCTTTTATTAAATTCCCAAACTGATTTACATAAACAAGTTCACCAAGATTAAAACCAGTTGTATTTATTTCAAATGTATCACCTGAACCTAATGCAACCCATTTATCTGATAAACCAAAAAAGAAGTTATCATCATCTACACCGTAAGTGATTCTTCCTTGATCTCTTTCTCTACTATGAGTTGGAATGAAAACTTCGCCACCAGCATAACTTCTAATATATTGTCGTTTATTTTGAAGGTTTTCTGGATCAGCGTCACTAACTCCTGTTATATAAAATGGACCAACACCTTCAACTGTAACAGATTTAAGAAATAACCATGACCTTCCAGGTATATATGCACTTCGTTGATTTGGTTTTACAATTTTTATTTCAGCGTGTGGAGCAGGTCTCGATTTTTGAAATGTATACTCGAGTACAATATAATACTCTCCTGCTCGATCAAAACCTAAACCGAAATCATAATAATGATCAGGATCTTCAAAATCAACTATATGCGGACTGGAAATATTTAACCACACATCGTCCATATAAACGAAACCCTCTTTAACAATAACTTGTGTGATTGATGTTGAATCAAGTGTTACATCACATGATGCAGGTGTCGCAATACCATTTTCCCCATAAGTAAGCATTCGTGTAAATTTATTAACAGTATCGCTATTATACGATGCGAACGGGTCTACCGCTCTTGCTTGATTTGGCGAAGGGCTTGCCATAATTATATCTCCTTTTATCCACAAATTATATTTGCTAATTTACCAGTTGAACATTCATCTCTATGACCGTACTTATAATGACACTTTTTACATACAGACCATGCTAAATCTGGATCAAGCGCAAAAAATGGTTCTATTTTTTGTGGTTTTTCATGATGTATATGTTCTGCTTTTTTACCACAATATTGACATTTATAATTATCTCTTTTTAAAACAAATTCTCTGAAAGTTTGATATTCTGAATCTGTATATAATTTATTATTTGCTTTAAATGGATCCGATTGTAATCCATATAAGGGACAATTGTTTTTACATTCATCAGAACAATAAAAATAACTACCGCCATTACCATCATCATTTTCAAGTTGACGTATTCTTTCTGATAGTTGATATCTACTCGGTGTAAACCAACCACCTTGTTCCTTAGAATTTGTACAATTATGATTTTTACAATGAACTTGTATTTCTTTTTCGTCTGGTTTATATCTCATTTCTTCTATTTTTGAAAAAAATGGATATTTATTTTTTATTTTTTGGATTGTATATTTATTATGTGATTGAATACCATAAAGTTTTTTACTTATTTTTTGTTTTGTTTCTTCGGAAAGTTTTTTGCCTGTATTATATTTACTGATTTTTATTTTAGCATCATCAGAAAGATGTCTGCCATACATCGGATTATTTTCTCCTTTTAAGGATTCGCTTAATTTATTTTTCCGTTCAATAGCTTTCTCCCTTCCGCAAAGATCTTCATATGTTTTTCCCTTTAAAGCTTTACTCTTTTTATTTCTCGTTTCTATCGAAAGTTTTTTACCTTTCAAAGAATCACTTATTTTTTGTTTTGTTGATTCGGAATGCTTATAAACCATATATAATCTAACCTCTATTTATTTATTTTTTGTTCTAAACTTATAGTCTAATTAGATTATTTTTTGCGAGATGCATAATTGGTTTTATTAATAGAATCTATATATATTAATAACAAAGAGAACCACATTCTTTGTATTATTTTTTTAGGTAGGTTTTTTAGGTGGGAAAATGGGGCACCACCCATTCGTAGTGCCCCGTAACATTTTTATTAACTTTACTATATAATTGATTAGTAATTTATTAGTTATTTGTTCTAAATATTAAAACACATTAGTTACATTTTCCTAGTATTTTGTCAATTTTTTCAAACGAAGGGTTGTTAGAATGAATCTCATAAACTTTCCATCCATATTTATTTAATTTTATTGTTTTATTAAGATCAATCGCCATATCATGGTTGTGCCAAAAGGTATCTGGAAATTGAATTACAACCTTTAATATTGGATCACAAAAATCAGTTATAAACTCATACTTTAATTTCTTATCAGTTCCAAACTGTCTAATCAAGTAATCAACTTTGATGTTTGAAAAGTAAAGTCTTAAATGATCTCGCAATTTATTTTTCATTGCTTTCATAGGATTTGTGGATTTCATTTCAGTTTTAATGAACTTTTCAATGTCGTCCATTTCCTCTATTTCTGGTTCAGTAACAAGAATATGCTCACCAATTACTGGTTCACTTTCAGATTGTATAAACATATCGTTATTGATTTTACCATACTTTCCACGAGCTGCAAATTCTTTATTTGATAAAGGAGCATTTGGAAATCTGTTTACATAATCAGCATGTTTTACATTATGTTTTTGTAAATGTTTTGGCGATATTACAAGAAATGGTTTACCACATATTTGGCAATTGACTTTACCCTTTTCATCAAATAATGGATATGGATATTCATTCATAGTATTCTCCTTATTTAAAATATTCATTGTTTATTTAAATTTTGTTCTAAAAAATAGAGGTGTTTAATGTATAATTTAACAGAACTAAAAGCAGATCCAAAAATTCCTCATCATTATATTATAGGAGTTGCAGTTTACCCAATGACTGCCAGTTTAAATAAAAGAGGTAAAGTTTTCTTAAAATATGGACCTATATATTTTCATCATAAAGATATTAAAAATATACAAAATGCTACACTCATGAGTGTTGATAAAGTATTTAAAACAACATTAAAAGAAGCATCTATGATGTATAATTGTCGTTCAATTATAGTCGAAATGTATGGTCTTAGATTAGCAGCAGCAACTAATCAGGCAACATTACATCATTTTTCATCAACACATTTAATTGAAGATGATTGGTTTCAAACATATGTTGATTTATCAAATAATGTCGTGTCTGTAAGGAAGGAACTTGATAATGCAAGAATTAAAAGTAATTGATAGATTTGCGAATGAATATGAACAACTTAGTAATTTTTATCCCGTTATTATAAAATTCAATAATATCAACTTCCCAACTGTTGAACATGCCTTCGTTGCCAGTAAAAGTATTAAGCCTGAATTCTGGTATAAAATTTCCAAACTTAAATCTGGCCAAGCTGGAAAAGCAAAACTAATGGGAAGAAAAATTTATTTAAGAAAGGATTGGGATCTTATTAAAATAGCAAGAATGAAAAATTTTTTACTTCAAAAGTTCAGTCAAAATCAATTTAAAGAATTTATTTTATCAACTGGGGATGCTAAACTTATAGAAGGAAACTATTGGCATGATAATTATTGGGGTGATTGTAAATGTAAAAAATGTAAAAAAATAATTGGTCAAAATCAGTTGGGTAAACTTTTAATGACAATAAGGAGTCTATTATGAAAGTTCTAATAACAGGTGATGTTCATAATAATTTTAGTCAATTAAATGAACTTATAAACCGAAGGAAACCAGAACTTATTATATGTTGTGGTGACTTTGGATATTGGCCAAAGGTAAGCTGGAGTGTTCCGCTTTCATCTATAAAACTTCAAGGGGCAGAAAAATTATTATGGTGTGATGGAAATCATGAAGATCATTGGTCGTTAAAGAATAGAGAAAGTGATGAACTGGAACCCGGAATTATTTATATGCCAAGAGGTTCAATTTATACATTACCTGATGGTCGAACCATAATGTTTATGGGGGGTGCTTGGTCAATTGATCAACATATGAGAACTATTGGTATTACTTGGTTTCCCGAAGAAATTATTACACAAGCAGATTTAGTAGATCTCCCAGATGTCAAGATCGATATATTTATAACTCATACGTGCCCAAGTGAGTTAGTACCACAATTGATTAAATTTTATCCAGAAAAAACACACGAACCATCAAATCAAGCTCTATCTTCATTATGGGATATGTACAAACCTGATTTATGGTTTTTCGGTCATTGGCACACTTATAATAAAGGGACATTACTGGATACTACAAAGTGGTATGCTCTCAGTGCACCAGGTTTCGGAGATAGATGGTGGATGTGGTTACCAGATAAAAGATAAAGGATTGCAATATGCCATTATGTAATTACGGTTGCAATCAAAAAGCAATTTATCAGTTAAAAAATGGTAAATGGTGTTGTAGTAAAAGTCATAACTCTTGCCCAGCTATGAAAAAAATAAACAGTAAAAATACAAAAGGTAAAAACCTTGGAAAAAAACGTTCTTTGAAAACTAAAGAAATAATGAGTAATAAAATGAAAAAAACACAGATGAGTTCTGGTAATAATAACTGGAAAGGAGGGTATAATAAAATTAATATCCCAAAATATGATACATACAACCCACAATTATCGTTTATTGAAAAATGTCGAAGATGTATAAACGATCAAAATATACTAGAGGTTAGATGTGTTTATTGTGGTAAATGGTTTATACCAAAGTTGCATACCGTTATTGACAGAATAAGATCTATAAATTCCATTGGCTTTGGAGAACATAGATTTTACTGCTCGGAGAAATGTAAAACAGAATGCTCAATATATAATCAACAATATTATCCTAAAGAGTATAAACCAGCTACATCCAGAGAAGTTCAACCTGAACTTCGTCAAATGAGATTTGAACTTGATAATTATACTTGTCAAAGATGTAATAAACATCAAGATAAGTTGGAGGTTGGGTTACATTGTCATCATATAGAAGGAATTAGATGGGAACCTCTTGAAAGTGCTGATCTTGATAAAGTAATTACTTTATGTAAAGATTGTCATAAAGAAGTTCATAGAATAGAAGGATGCGGTTATAATGATATGAAATGCAAATAATAAATTACTATATGAAAGGAGGTGTCTTTATAAACGTTTGTGTTATTAATGTCGATCTATTTATATTTTAAAAAAGGAGATTTAAAAAAATGGTACTTTTGTTTCTAATCGTTATATGTATTATTGTAGCTTTTACTGTGCCTCACTTGTTTCCAGATAGGGATAGTAATAATAAGTGGATTCGTTTGACGATTCGTGGTTCAGCAATTGGTATTGCATTTACAGCGTTTTTGGCAACCAGTTGCCTTATTATTGATTCGAACAGTGTTGGTCATCTCAAACGTATTTATTTCGGAAATCAGATGCCGTCTGGGCGAATTATTGCTAATATAAATGAAAAAGGACCCCAGGCAAAAATTCTAGCTCCTGGTTTTCATTTAATTCCTTTCATACGGGTTACACATGATATTGAAGAATTACCAATACTTAGAGTTGAACAAGGCAAATATGGTCTACTTGTTGCCAAAGATGGAAATCCCATGCCAAAAGGTCAATTCATTGCTTCGGAATGGGATGATTTAAGTAGTATGATTAACGCAATGATATTTATGGGATATGATAATAAAGATGGTGTCCCCAAAGGTATCAAAGGTCCGCAGTTGACCATATTACCTCCTGGTGAATACAGAATAAATCGTTATCTATTTGAAGCATATGAGGGATCATCAACTCCTGTTCCAGCTGGTCATGTTGCTGTTATTAAATCGAATGTTGGTGAAGATTATAAAGGACCACCAATTCTACCAACTGGTATTACACAAACTGACCTGTCTGTTCCCATAGTACCTAAAGGTTATCGTGGTGTTTGGAATGATGTATATAATGCAGGTGAATATTATCTCAATGAGAAAGCCTATGATGTTACAATCGTTGATACCAGAGTTCAAACCTGGAAATATATTGGTGGGTATACTCGAAAATGGATTGATTTGACAATTGGGGATGATGGAAAGATTGTTCAATCTCCTCATGAAGAAAAAATTATAACTCCAGAAAATGCCGCCGATATGGCAATTGTTCTTCGTGTTCAAGGATGGGATGTATTTCAGGATTCCAGAGTCCAAGTTCAGGTTACACCTGAGAATGCACCGTTTGTTGTTGCATCTGTTGGGAGTCTAGAAGCTGTTGAAAACAAAATCATTACTCCCAATTATCGTTCAATCCTGCGGAATGTTGTATCACAGGTTGTCACTGTTGAAGAACCTGTCCTTGATAAAGAAGGTGAGCCAGTGTATAATCTTGCAATTGACAAAGATGGTAATGAAATTCCCGATTCAAAGGGTGAACCCAAGATGCAGAAAATTACTCGCCCCCGTGAAGTTCTTGACCTTCTTTATCATAGAGAAGAACTGGAAAAAGAAGTTGCACGTAAGTTAATACCTGCCGGCGCCCAAGCTGGTCTTACTGTTCAATGGGTACGTTTTGGAGATCCTGCTGTTCCGCCGTCACTTCTGATTCCTGGTAAAAGAAAACAACTTGCCGAATCTTTAATGGCTACGTATAAACAGGAAAAGATCGCACAGAGCGAACGTGTTGAAACTGAAAAAGAGCGAGCACGTGCCGATGAACAAGGTCGTTTGATGAAATCCCAAATCGGTATTACTATTGCAGATAATAATGCAGCCGCCCGTAAGAAAGAGGGTATAGGTGAAGAAAATTATTTGAAAGCAGTTGCCTCTGGACAGAAAGCTCAGGCTCTCGTGCTTGGCCAAGATAAGGCATTTGAACTTGCATATGTAAAAGAAGTTCTTGCGGCAGCATCGTCACATCCCAATATGATCAAATTCCCGACTACATTTGTTATGGGTCAGGCAGGTGGTCTTGAGGGTGCAGCAGCCATTCTTGGTGCCAGTAATTTGAGTTTAGGTCTATCACGTAATAATAAAAAGGAGTAGGTTTTTAAGGAATTGTTAAAGGAGGGGGTGTTTACACACCTCCTCCTAGATTATATATATAGTAGAAAACAAACACTAATTTAAAAAAAATATATTAGGAGGCTGATCTAAAGCGTGGAGATCGATTGTTGACATGCCCTTGTAAAACTCCACATATATTTGGATTTTAAAAAAATAAAATTATGAAAATTAAATCTTGTGTTGGTTGTGGTTATTGTTGTTTAAAAACTCCATGTGAGGCAGCAAGAAGATTATATCCAGGAGTAACTGAATGCCCCCAACTTGAATGGGATGAATCTGAGGGACGATATTTTTGTGGTCTTATGCGTCTTCCAGGATTAATTGGAGAAGGTTACCGAAAAGAATTATACGCCGGGGCTGGTTGTTGTAGTAATTTAAACTCATGGAGAAATGATGTTAAAAAACGTAGTAGGGCTGCAACCAATTATTCATATCCTCAAATCCCTACTATGTTTCAAGCTTTTTTAAAAGCTTATGGAGCAGAACCATTTAGATCAAGTGATAGTACAGCTTTACTTATAAGAGGTTTCAGAAATGAATTAGAAAATTTGAATTATTCAAATGAAGACGTAAAGTATATTATCAAAAATGTAGTATATTATATTCAAGAGAATAAAACATCTAAATTTAAAGGATTTATGGGATGAAATTTAAAGGATTTTTTGATGGTTCTTCTAAACCCAATCCTGGTATTATGACAATAGGAGGAGTTATAAAAGACAAATCCAATACCGTTATTATTAAGTATTCAGAAGAGTTAGATTATGGTACAAATAATCAGTCTGAATATTTGTCATTGAAAAGATTATTGGATGAAGCTATAAAAGCTGATATCAAAAGTATTGAAATATTTGGAGATTCAGCTCTTGTGGTAAATCAAGTAAACGGTAAATGGAAAGTTAAAGATTCAAAACTATTAATACTTTGCAATCAAGTAAGATATAAATTAAAACATTATTTTACTGAGTGGAAACTTGAACATGTAAAACGTGGTTTCAATAAAGAAGCAGATTTACTAACCAGATAACTTTGCAATACTTATAGGTTTCTTGTATAGTTAAACAAAAAACTTCAAAAGGAGAAAAAATGCAAATTGAATTATTAGTTGTTGACCCACAGAATGATTTTTGTCATCCAAATGGTTCTTTGTATGTTCCCGGAGCAACCGAAGATATGGCACGATTAGCAGCAATGATAATACGACTTAAAAAAAAGATTGATGATATTCATGTTACCCTCGACAGTCATCATTTTGTTGACATCGCCCACCCGATTTTCTGGATCAATTCCGCCGGCAAACATCCCGACCCATTTACAGTCATCAGTGTATCAGATGTAAAACAAGGATTATATCGTTCTACAAACCCACAGTTTCAGAAGCGTGTTCAGGATTATGTTCAGGCTCTAGAAGATAACCAACGTTATCCGCTTTGTATTTGGCCTCCACATTGTCTTATCGGTAGCTGGGGTGGTTCTGTTATAAATGAAAAGCCTGATGCTCCTCTATTTGATGCATTTCTTGAATGGGAGGAACAATTTGGTATCATTGATTATGTAACTAAGGGGTCCAATTATCGAACTGAACATTACTCTGCCGTTAAGGCTGACGTGGTTGACACATCAGATCCTGATACAAATATCAATATGAAGTTGATTGACACCCTTGAAAAAGCAGATGTTATCCTACTTGCCGGTGAAGCCAGATCACATTGTTTGGCAAATACAGTTATCGACATTGCCGATGAATTTGGCAAGGAAAGTATCAAAAAGATGGTACTCCTTACAGATGCCACATCTGATGTAGCTGATCCTCCCGGCACCACACTATTTTCGGACATTGGTAATAAGTTTGTTGCGGATATGCAAGCAAGAGGAATGCAAGTCAGTACAACTAAAGAATATTTATTATGATATGTCTTCGTTGTGGGTATTGCTGTCATAAATATATAGTTGTAATTGTTGATGATCCAGAAAAACCCATAAGTGAAAACAATATAGACATACATGAAGGGAATGGTCCTTGTAAACATTTAAGAGGTTCAAAACCTGGAGAATATTCATGTAGTATTCATTCAAAATGGTGGTATAAAGAAACCCCATGTTACAGTCACACACAAATTGAAAGCAGTCCAGATTATGAGTGCCGTATTGGGAGATACATCATTGACAATAATATAACATTTTAAAAGGAGTAATATACAATGCCAAAAATGATGGGGAAAGATGATACACAAGTAATTGATATTAAAGGACCTGGTTCATTCAAGTTCTCTGCTATAAGAATTGAAGAATTGGGTGCAACCGAATATACACTGGTGACCATTGTGTGCGATATTTCCGGTAGCGTAATCAGATTCGCCGATGATCTACTGGATGCTATCAAATCCATAATTGAAGCATGTCAGAAAAGCCCCCGGTCAGAAAATCTACTGCTTCGTATTTTACTGTTTAACGAAAATATCATTGAAGTTCATGGTTTCATTAATCTTGGAGATATCGACATAAATTCTTATTCTCCTTTGTATCCCGATGGTATGACCAGTCTCTTTGATGCTACGTATGATGCAGTATGTGCCACCTTGGAATATTCTAAGCGGTTGATTGATCAGGATTTTGATTGTAATGGTGCAATTTATATCATTACCGATGGAATGGATAACCGATCTACCATGACACCCAAATCAATCAAAGATAAAAATACGGATGCCATGTTGAATGAAGAAATCGAATCAAATGTTATCATTGTGGTTGCTTTGAAAGATCCACAAGTTAATAAACAACAACAGGTTATAGATTCACTGGAAAGGTTTTGCAAGGATGCCGGGTTAACGCAGTTTATTGATATCGGAGATGCAACAGCTGGCAAACTGGCAAAGCTGGCCAACTTTGTAAGTGAAAGTATCAGTAGCCAAAGTCAAGCTCTTGGAACTGGCGCACCAAGCCAAACCTTGACCTTCTAATTTTATCTGAAACTTTTGACATAAAAATATAGGTGTTTTTATGTCAAAAGTTTTCAGAAAGGATCATATATGAAAAATATTTTAAAATTTATTCTGTTAATATCTTTATTAATAACAATAGGTTGTGTTGGAGTAGAAAAAATAGAAACTGATGTTATTGAAGATATTAATTATTTTCGCCCACTATATCATAATGAAATCGCAATATTTCCAACATATAAATACCTGGGTAGTAAAAGTGTTAATATAGAGAAGTCTATAGCAATTCGAGAATATCATGTATGGAAACACAATAATACAGATAAATATATATTGATTACAACACTTCGTCCTAAAGATGGAACATTTAAAAAGGATATAAAGTGGATTAATCGTAAGAATACAATCTATTCTCAAGGAAATATAGTAGCATACAATACAGTCCATAAAAGAGCTGCAACTATTATTTATGAGTTAGGAGGAAGTTTACCAGATTGTTTAATTATTACCCAGGAATTTTATTTTCATGAAAAAGAAGTTTTATATAAATCATTGATAGTACCAGATGAATTTTGTGCAGAAGAAGCAACTAATGTTGTTCGTGAACTTAACCGTGTTGCTAATATGCAACCATAAAAAAGGAACAAATATATGACAGCACCAAAGCATGTTGCCCAAAGTATTAAAACTATTTTGTCGAATCCACTTGTTGTATCAATCCTTAACCGAAACGCTGAAATTCAACCAATTTGTGATCAAGTCATTGAATGGTGGAACTATGACCTTTTTACCAGGAAACCCAGTCCTGCATATGATGATTATGGAATATTTAAAGGTACAGATTTGGATTTAGCATGTTTTCTATATTCGCTTGCCGGTCGTGGTGCTATAATTAACATTCCAACTTACAAACCCCACACTCAAACGAAAATACGTGAAGATCAGGTATTAAAATCTAGATTTAATCGTAACGGGGAGCTTATCAGTGTTGGAGCCAATAAATTTTTCTTTTCTTTCAATGTCAATATAATAGATCAGAATATTATTGGTGAAGACAAAGTTGGTGATGTTCGCACATTTTCAATTACCGGAAAGGATGGTAAATTTTACTCAGGATGGGAAACAATTCAATTCGATCCTACCATAAGAGAAAATCGTTTCATTACAGAAAACAAACTATGGTCTGGAAATAAAATCATATTTAAAAATTTCATTCACCCGAATCGATGGACATCATTTTTCGGTCATCATTATATTATTACCAAAATGTTGGAAGACCGATTGACAGACCAGGCTGCCTTTTTGAACAAGGAAATAAAACGTATTAAGGCTGCCGGTATAGACTTTCCAACAACAAGTGAAAAACCAGAAACCCATAACTATACATATGGGGATTCAATTCAAAAGAAATTTGTTGCATTTGAATCTATGGTTTATACACCAGACACATTTAGATCCGGTACATATCATATATATCCCGAAACACAAAAAGGGCTTGTAGCTGCATATACAGACAGAAAAGAACTAATGAAAGTTAACTCCAAACTGCGCTTTATGACCAGAGCATCAGAATACGCCCACTATATAAATCCTGAAAGAATGCCATCCTGGTTCAAAAATGTAAAATGGGAAGAGGATTTTGTCATGCCAGGAAAACGAATCAAATGGCAACGACTGAAATTATTTCAACCAGCAGTTGGTGAACATTCAGTTTCAATTCTAAAACGAACATATATAAAATCAGCCCGAGTGGCTGCCTAATTTTAATGGGAGGAGGAGTCGAGATAACACCATCTACAGCGCTCCTCCCATATCAATTTTATGTACGCGAAGCTGGTCATGCACACAATTCACAAACCTTACGAAAAATGCTAGATATGGACGAGTAAAAAGGTAATAAACAATTATAAAGGAACTAACAATGATAAATACTGATACATTTTTGAAGATAGGAGATAGTCATAAAATTTGTCAAGACTATATAATTCAAGGTAATACCCCTACTCCTTTCTTAATTTTATCTGATGGATGTTCTTCATCTAATAATACTGAAATGGGTGCAGGAATACTTTGTCATCTGGCTAAACAATATTTAAAATATCGACAGAGTAATCTTCATAATCTTGATTATTATAAAATGGGAAGTTGGATAATTCATAATGCTGAATTGACAGCTAGACAATTGGGTTTGCCCATTAGCTGCCTTGATGCAACCCTAATTATTTCATTTGAATTAGATGGGATTATCAATGTATTTATGTATGGAGATGGTGCTATTATATGCAAAAATAATTCTGGTATTATAGAATTTAATTCTGTTGAATTTGATAAAAATGCTCCTTATTATTTAACATATTACATTGATGAAGATCGAGATAAGATATATCACATAAATAAAAATTCAAAAATATTTAAAACACAAATGAGTGAAACAGTTTCAATCTCAAAAGAATATGCATATGATGCACAAATTACTAGACGTTATCAAATGTCAGAATACCAGTCTCTTTTAATTTGCTCAGATGGTATTCAATCTTTTATAAAGAAGACCCCAACTGAAAAAGATATGATATCTATTTTTGAAGTTTTATCCAGTATAATGGCATTTAAAACCATCAAAGGGGAATTTCTTAAACGAAGATTAAAAAAAGCTCTGAATCAATTTACCAAAGATGATATCGTTCACTACGATGATCTTTCAGTAGGAGCATATATGAGGATAGATTAATGGCACACTATAATCCAACTGATCTTACAGAACCAAAAATAATGAAAGAATTATGCCCGACTAACACTCGAGCTATCAACCCAGTTTATTTCAATAATATTAAGGTTGGACATTATGTTAAAATAAGAAATGAATGTGAATACTTCTGGGTAGAAGTAAAAGAGATTAATGGTGATAATATAACCGGAAAAATTTATTATCAATTAGGAATTAATTCATATGCAATTGAAGATACTCTCACGTTTAGAAAATGTTATATCTTTGATGTTTTTGATCCACAAGTATTTAATTTAATTCCTGGAATTAATATATAAGGAGAATCCTATGATTGTCTATGTAAATGGGCATAAGGTGAATTTAGTCCAAAATGATTATGTTACCAAAGGTGGCGAAGGTAGTATATACAAAAAAGGTAACATAGCCTTCAAAATATATAATGATTTAACAAAAATGATCCCTATTGCAAAAATTGGGGAACTATCTAGACTTAATCATGATAGTATTGTAAGACCTCAGGATGTAGTATTCGATGAAAAAAAGCACGAAATTGGTTTTACAATGAATTGGTTAGGAGAAGATATTGTTACTTTATGCAAATTATTTACAAACACTTTTCGAAATAACAATGCAATTGAAAACGATCAAATTATTGAATTGGTTGAAAATATTAAACATACTACTCAATTTATTCATGATAAAAAATGTTTGATAGTTGATAATAATGAGCTGAATTACATGGTTTCAAAAGACTTTGTGACCCCATATTTTATCGATGTAAATGCATGGAAAACTCCATCATATCCACCAACAGCAATTATGCCTTCAATTAGAGATTGGACAACCAAAGAGTTTACAGTATTATCAGATTGGTTTTCATTTGGAATTATTGCTTTTCAATTATTTATCGGAATACATCCATTTAAGGGAAAACATAGAGGATATAAAAAGAATGATTTTAAAAAAAGAATTATTGATTGTGTATCAGTTTTCAATGGTTCTGTATCCTTACCTCCAACAACCAGAGATTTTTCTTTAATTCCAGCATCTTATAAAGATTGGTTCTATAATATTTTTGAAAATGGTTTACGAAAGCCACCGCCTGCTATGCCTGGTGTAGCAGGAGTTGCACAGATTGTTGTTCAACTTGTTCAAAATACTGATAATTTTGAAATCATAGAGTTACAGGAATTTTTAGGGGATGTTCTTTATCATAATGCATCTCTTGGTATTACTAAAACAAAAGAGAGATTATATTTAGGTAAAACAGATTATGAACTCCCTATTGGTGTTGAGATACTTTTTACTCCTTTAAGGAATCATCCTATTCTTGTTAAAATTAAAAATAAAAGAGTAAAATTTAAATCTATGGGCGGAATTAATCCAGAAATTGATCTTGAATGTACTGACCTGATGATAACCAACAATGTCCTATTTTTAAAAAATAAAGAGAAACTGATAGAATTAACATTCAAACATATGGGTGAAAAAATTCATCCCATTGTTAAAACTGTATGGAATATAGAACCTAACTCAAGTCAAATGTTTAGTAATGTTATAATTCAGAGTATTATTGGAAAAAAATATGTGGTAATACCATTACCCTCATTTGATAAAAGTTATTTTATTATCAAATCTATTCCTGAACTTAATGACTTTCAAATCATGGATGCTAAATATGAAAATAAGATTTGTGTTATAACTGGTCATAAAGGTGGTGTATATAACAGATTCATTATTATATTTGATAATAAACATAATAAATATAAATGTCGTATAGAAGAGAATGTAGATTATACACCAATTAATTTTACATGTCTTGATAATGGGGTATGTGTATTAATTACAGATACTGATGCAGTGGAAATATTTCTCAATAAATTTGATAAAAATAATATCAAACGAATTGAGGATCCTATTATCAACTCAACAATGAGACTTTGTAAAGAAGGAAATCAAGTTAGATTCTTTAGAAGTAACAAACTTTATGAAATTAAAATGAGGTGAATAATGGTAGACTGGTCAAAAGTTAAATTTGTTAATTCAAAAGATATACCAAAAGGAGCAGTTCAGGTACATATGTACGATTTTTCAGATGTTTTTCGACCAAGAGGTCATATGAAGAAAGAATCTGTTGGCCAATATCTTTTGGAAAAACTAGAAAGTGCATATGAAAGTTGGACCAATCCAAAATATGGAGACAATCCTGATTCTACAGAATTATTAAACACCCTTCATGAAAACTTAAAAGAAGAAATGGAAGGCGCCTGGAAAAAATTTACTGATAATATATAAAAATGTAAATTATAAATAACAGAGTCAATTTGACTTATTAAGTAAGATGACTTTGTTATTTATGAAAGGAAAATATGGCATTAATAATAGGTAAACTAAAATGTTACTTTTGCGGTAAAAAAACGGGTTTCTTTCATGCTGTACATCAATATGGTATTTATGGTGAACTTGGTAAAAGAATTTTTTACCATCCAGAATGTCTTGAAATGATAGAAGTAGATCCAGAAAGATTTGGTCACATCCTTGCTAATAGAGCACTTCATATTGGTGAATTGAAAACACAAAATTTGAATATCAATAAAGAGCTGGAAGCAAATCTTAATAAAAAAGTTGAACAACTTCATTTGAACCATTTTGAAAGAATGATGCCAAAAAAATTATGAAAACAAAAAAAGATAGAACTTATAGTTTTAACCATACAAAATTACGTTTAAAACAAAGATACAATATTGATGATCTTACAATAAAACAATATGATAATATGTGTAAAAAAATATTAAATTCTCAGAATACTATAATGGTTAAAAAAGAAGGCGGCAAAAACAATATTCAGATAATTTATGATTTAGAATTTGTATATTGCGACCCCATACGAGTAGTATGGAGTGAAAAAAGACAATGTATAACAACTGTATTAAAAAGGTAAATTATGTCTAAAAACACAGAAAATTTAAATCCTGTTAAAAAATTAGAAAAACTCTTTAGTTTAATTCCTATTCATGAATTAGAACAGACTGCACAACAACAAATATATGAAGCCCTTGCACTTGACTTTTTAATCAAATTAGCGGTAATGCCTGATTGTCATACAGGTTACACATTACCGATTGGTGGTGTAGCATTACTTGATAATGTAATATCTCCTGAATATGTAGGATATGATATTGGTTGTGGTATGTGTTATATTGCAACAAAAATTAAAGCAAAAGAGTTCTTTAAACAAGAATCAGAAAAAATAAAACTTTTTGAACATATTTATAAAACGATACCTGTTGGGTTTAATTCTAGAAAAAATGGATACGTTTATTATGATTTTCAAAGCGCATCTAGAGATAAAGAACTACAGAAAAAAGTTGATAATAAACTAAATGTTCAACTTGGTACTTTAGGTGGCGGCAATCATTTCATTGAAATAGGTGAAAATAATAAAGGTTACCTAACTATAACTGTTCATTCTGGTTCAAGAAATATTGGTCATTCGATTGCCAGCTATTATATGAAACTTTCAAAGAAAATTGATATTGATTTGCCAAAAGGTTTCTTTCATCTCAATAGTGAATCAGGGCAGCAATATCTCAAAGATATGAATTTTGCCCTTGAGTACGCTATTGATAATAGAAAATTAATGATAAGTGAAATTCTTTTACTGCTTGGTTATAATGAGCACGAAATAAGTATTTTAGTCCATGATCATATGATTAATGAAAATCATAATCATGCAGAGGTAAAAGGGACGCATGTTCTACACAGAAAAGGTGCAACACCTGCTGAAAAAGGGCAAATTGGAATTATTCCTGGTAATATGAAAACTGGTGTATATGTTACAGAAGGTTTAGGTAATGAAAAATACTTAAATTCAGCTTCACATGGTGCTGGACGAACGATGAGTAGAAAGAAAGCCAAATCTACAATTGACATGAAACTTTTCAAAAATCAAATGAAAGGTATTGTTGCTAAGGTCGATCAGTCAACAATAGATGAAGCACCTGACGCTTATAAGAATGTCTATGAAGTAATCAAAAAACAAAATGGAATAGTTATAAATATAATTGATCATGCCAAACCACTAATAAATATAAAGGGATAATATTATGATGTAACTCGACCCTGAACTTCTTCTATAACTACTTTAAATATCTGGTGAATGTGGGGAATTTGTTGCTTTAATCCAGAATTATTTTAGAACTAAAAAATTCGGTCATACAAATGAAACCATCGTTAATGTTATTGAAGAATCTGTTTATAAATTAGAAAACGAAGGATAAATGATTTAACTATATATATTAATATGTGAATATAAATAATAATTTATTTTAAAGGAGATTATTACTATGAATCATTTACTTGAGGATGTTCAGCCATTGTATATAACTCATTGCTGGTATTGTAAAAATCCTATAGATAATTTGTCATGTTTAGATGCAGGTTATGATGATACAGGTTGGCTGGGTTATGAATGTAATCATTGTGGTAAACATCTTGGGCATCGGGACAACCCTAATCTTTATACAAATTTTGAAATTATACGAGGTTTGTGTGAACATATCATCGAAAGTGCATAAGTGTAGCCAAATAAGAAAAAGATTGGCATATGTCAGTCTTTTTTTAAGAAGGAATAATTGATTATATCAATGATTTAATAAGGCATAGAATACACAGAAATAAAAAAAAGGAAACAGTATGAAAACAAGATTTCGCGGTATTACCAATGTAGTTCGTAGAGGGATCAATGATGGTGTTATCAAAGGTCGTATTTCATATAACCAAGTACGTAGTCTTTTACCCGAGGCTAAAAAGATGGCACCTGATAAAGTAATTCGTATAAGTCTGTATGGTATGGCCAGAAGAAATGAAATTCAGAAAGTTTACAAGGATTATTATACCAAGGACACCCAGTTGACTTCTTACGTCAAGAAACCGGAGAAATCAAACAAACTTGCCATGGTATATGACAAGATAGAAATTACCAAACCACCACATGAGACCAAACCACCACATGAGACCAAACCACCACATGAGACCAAACCACCACATGATACCAAAAAGAAAGAAGTATGTGTTCTCGGTAAACTCATTAATACGCAAATGGTGGGCGGTCGTATGATCGCCAATGTAGAAGTAACCTCGTTAGATTTTAAATAAATGCATTTAAGGGGTTATAATGTAAATAATGGGTCTATATGTTAGTATGAATATAGACTCGTTATTTACATTACATTATGGGTTATGTTCGACATCAAATCTTGCAAATACAAAATGTTCTTAAATGTTCCGACGGAAAAAAATATAGTTTTAATTAATATATTCTGGTAATTTATCAATAAATCGTTTAATAGTCCATCCATAACTTTCTAATATATGATCTCTAATTGCATCTTTTTCAATATCATGCCAATATGAACCATCATATTCAAAACACAATTTCAATTCAGGAACAGCTATATCAAGGCAATAATCAAGAACTGGATACTCCAATACAGCAGTAGGGTATTTCTTTTTAACCAGTTCAAAGAGTTGTAGTTGAGGAGCTGAAATACGAGGTGTTATAGAACAACCATAAGCACCAGATTTCTTTAGTTCTAATTTTCTTTCTAATGCTTTTCTTTCCCCAAGTATTTCAACATATGTTTTTCCTTTAAGTGGTGATTTTCTTCCTTTCATTGATTCCGAAACTTTTTTTGCAGATTCTGGATCTTTCAAAGGGTTCTTATCTCCTTTAAAATAACTTTTTCCATGATCGGTTTTCATAACATTTTTATTGCCATATTTATTCCTTGTTGTAGTTTCAGATTTTTTTAATAGTTTATCACTAGAATATCCCATTCCTCCATAAAGTTGATTACATGTATCAATAATTTGTTTTTCACATTTTACTCTTCTTTTACTTCTTTTTTCTGTATCTTTTTTTGTCATTGTTGGAATATCAGGAAACTCTTTTCTAACATCTTTAATATTTTTATTGTGTAACTTTAAATGTTGCCAGTGTAAAAATTGCATTTGTTTTCCACAATATGGGCAAGTTACATAAGGAACATCTTTTACAAGATGTATTCTATTTCTTTCTTTTCTTGTTATTCGTCTCATATAATTTTGTTCTATATTATAAAAATACCGACGGAAAAATGACTCCTACTCATTCGTAGATAAGCAGGAGTCATTCCTGTCGGGTAAATTGAGACTATTGCACTGTCTCAAGGTAAACCTTTAAAACATCGTTATGCACCAATACTTAAAGTAGCTACGCCCGATGATCTTACAAGCGCTGTGGCATATCGACTAAGAATTGTCAAGCTTGGTGTGTAACCCAATGGATAAGGATGTAAAACTGCTGGCACATAAGGACTGTAAAAATAAATAGCCTTCAGTTCTTCAACTGGTTTATAAACCATCAACATTGTTCCTTGTGTTACAACTGAACTTGTCAGGATCTTCCATTTTCCACCAGCAACTGTAGCTGAACGATAACCAAGGTCACCATCAACTGAAGAAGTACCAGTGTAATTAAATGTTTGTAGATCTTCAAGAATAGCAACATCAAGTGGATTGGCAGCAATTACGTTACCAGCTTCAATGTTTGTATCAGTGTAGATCTGACCTGATAGAGCATTCAATTCAGGAATAATGTTTTCGTGCCAATACTTAGTTCCCCAAGTGTATGTAACAGGTGGAGTTTTATTGAATGTACCTTGGTGATCTGCAGCATTCAATCTTGTATTAGCAGTAATAAGAGCATTGATAATTTCTCTATCAATGTCTAATGCAACTTGTTGGCCAAGAATATTAACAATTTCAGCTTGCATTGAAATATCAAACAGAGCTCTCATATCTTGTTCCATATTAATGGTCCAATTTGCACTGATTTGTCTATCTCTTGCATACAATCTGATTTTATCAACATTTAAAGTAACTCTTGGGTTAATTCTGTTTTCTTCCAGAGAAGTAGTTACTTGATAGCGAGCGAACAGAACAGTACTTGTAGTACTAGAAATATCAACTAAACCATTTAAGTAATCAACTTTACCAGAAATAACATCAGCAGCACCACCGATACTAACACTTGCTGAAAAATGTCCTTCAACAGCAGGTACAATTGAAACATCAACCCAAGTAGTTCCATCAGCAGAAACACCAGTAATTTCAAAATCTCTCTCTAAATGAGCTTCAGTTGAATTTAAACCAGCTGTATTCAAAACATCATAACCACTACTTGGAACAGATAATGAAGCAGCAATAGGAGTACCAAAAGCAACACCGCGTGAAATATCTGTATTGGTAACAGGTGCATCATACTGTGTAGAACTGTTTGATGGTGAAAATTGTGCTTTAACAAATGCTTTTACAGTTTCAGGTTTATCCATCGGTGAAACTGTTACTAGTTCTTTAGCCACTAGTTTAGGGTAAAATACACGAAGAATTGGAAGGGTCAAAGTTTCATATGGATTGATTTGAAACATTGAATTTTCAAGTAAATTAATTCTTGTATTTTCTGCCAGTTGTACAAATGCAGTACGATCTTTTTTATTCTCAATTGACTCTGCCAGACCTGTCACATATGATTCCCAGGCGGCATCATCAACAAGAACTGCTTTCATATTGCCAGGTTTTGATGGGTCAACTCCTGAAATTTTTTTTGTAGTTTTATATACTTCTGTCAGTAACTCTTTCATTATTTTATAATCCCCCTTTTAAGGTTTATTAGTAATAAACGACTTAGATAAAATGTCCTACGATTTATATTATGTTCTTAAAATTATGTTATATAAGTTATTAACTTTTATAAATAGTACCAAAAATTATAATTAGTTTAATTCTCAATGTAGTTTTTTGTTATGAGTTTTAATCTGAGAGTTAATTTTTTTATAAGTTTTATTCTTTAATTATATAGATGGGTCGACTCCAATAAGCGTAAGAACAAAATTAAAAAAAGGAGTAATTGCAATATGGTTATTTGTGAATATGGTTGTGAACAAGAAGCAAAATATCAATTTAAAAATGGTAAATGGTGTTGTTCCTCTCATTATTTAAAATGTCCATCACAAAATAAAAAATATAAAGGAGTTAACAATCCATTCTATGGAAAAAAACATAGTGATGAAAATAAACAAAAATGTGGAAAACAAAATAAAGGTAAAAAAGCATGGAATAAAGGTATACCAAGAACTGATGAAGAAAAGGAAAAAATAAGTAAAACCACTAAAGAAGCTATGAATAAACCTGAGATTCTTAAGAAAATAAGATTAACAAGACCAAATTTCAAAAAAGAAAAACATCCAAAATGGTCAGGTGGTTATTATAATAATAATATTCCAATGTATGATACATATGCTGTAAAAATTTCATATGCTGAAAAATGCAGAAGAGACCCCAATGATAAAAATATCTTACAAGTAACATGTGCATATTGTGGTAAATGGTTTACTCCTGGAGTCATAAATATATATGAAAGAATTAGATCTTTAGAAGGTAGAAATCATGGGGAACAAAGATTATACTGTTCAGAACAATGTAAAAGAGAATGCCCAATTTTTCACCAAATATCCTATTCTAAAAATTATAAACCAGCTACATCCAGAGAAGTTCAACCTGAACTTCGTCAAATGAGATTTGAACTTGATAATTATACTTGTCAAAGATGTAATAAACATCAAGATGAACTTGAAACAGGATTACACTGTCATCATATAGAAGGAATTAGATGGGAACCTCTTGAAAGTGCTGATCTTGATAAAGTAATTACTTTATGTAAAGATTGTCATAAAGAAGTTCATAAAATAGAGGGTTGTAATTATAATGATATGAAATGTGGTAATTAAATTTTTATAAATCTTTTATTTATGAGATGAATTGTTTTTGCTAATTGTTTATCAATTTTTTCAATTGGAAGTTTATGAATTATTTTTAATAAAATAACTGTTTCATGTTTCAATGTTCCATCATAAATAAGACCAGAACCAACCAATTTATCCAATCTATCAAGAAGTTTTGCAACCTTTTTTGAACGGGTATATTGTTCCATTAATTTTTCCATGGTTTTCTTTTCAGATTGAAGCTCACGAGTTTTAATTTTAATATTGGTCTTTAAATTTTGAATTATCTCTGTTTTTTCTGTGTAAACTTCATCAAAAAGTGGATACACATTTTTTATAATATTATCAACAAGTATTTTTTTAGATTTTGGAATATTTTCATTTGTTACGTCTGGGATTCTAGTTTCTGTAATATTCATATTTCACTCCCCAATTCTTCTATCAGTCTATTTTTCACATCATAATTTTTCTGCTCTAAAATATCAACTCTTTTTTGTAAGTCATTCCGTAATTCAGAAGATTTTTTATATAACGCTGTTTGACGTTGAAGTTTCTCTTGTAACGTATAAACTTTCTTCTCAATTTCATTCAATTGACTTTTAAGTGGAAAGGTTGAATCATTTTTACATATTGAAAAAATACGAAGTAATATTTGTGGTAATAATTCTTTTGATTCAAGATTGTGTGATTCACTAATGATTTCCATTTTATTTTCCTTTATATACATATTTGGTTTGCTAAGTTACCAGTTGAGCATTCATCTTTATGTCCATATTTATAATGACATTTTTTACAAACACTCCATGATAAATCTGGATCAAGTGCAAAAAATGGTTCTATTTTTTGTGGTCTTTCATGATGTATATGTTCAGCCTTTTCACCACAGTATTGACATATGTAATTATCTCTTTCAAGAACATATTCACGGAATATTTGATATTCTTGAATAGTATATAATTTTTGGGACTCTTTCAAAGGATTACCCTTTAAACGAAATAGAGGACATTCATTTTTACATTCATCAGAACAATAAAAATAACATAAATCTTTTCCTTCATGTTCAAGCCAATCTCTTCTTGTTTTTATTTGTTGATAAGTTGGTGTAAACCAGCCACCTTGTTCTTTCGAATTTGGACAATTATGATTTTTACAATGAACTTGTATTTCTTTTTCTTCAGGTTTGTCTGGATTATATCTCATTTCTTCTATTTTTGAAAAAAATGGGTACTTCTTTTTTATTTTTTCAATTGTTAATTTATTTATAATTATTAACTCATTTTTACATCTATATATCAATTTCTCCTTAAATTCATTTGTATATTTTCGTTTTTTTGAAATAGGGACATATTTTTTTCTACCTTCATTATATGCTTGTTTAAGAGATATACCTATTTTTCTTTTTACAGAATATGGTTGTTTTTTACCTAAGTGACTTTTACTCATTTTATCCCGAGTTTCATTTGATATATTTCTCCTTGCTTCTTTTAATTTTTGTATTGTTTCAGCACTTCGTTTTTTACCTTTGTTTTTTTGAGCAAGTATTTTTTTCTGTTTAGGGCATGAATTTTTACTTTTTTCACAACACCATTTACCATTTTTAAATTGATATTTTGCTTCTTGACCACAACCATATTCGCAAAATTGCATTTATACCCACCTATCAAAAAAAGTAACCATCTTAGTTTCGACTAGTTTGTCAAAGTAGTTAGGCATAAAACATTTACCATTGACACATACGACACCACTTTTACTTTCAAATAACATATTACTTTCAAACTTCATTTCATTGAAATCAACAACTGCTGATTTATGTGATGGCATAGAAACTGCATCAAATGCAATAATAGTAAGAGGAGATTTAACAACATTATGATCTTGACCTCTTTCAAGTTCAGCAAGACCTCTCATACTAAAACCAACACCTGTTTTATCCCTTAAAAGACCACAAAGAATATTACCATTGGGTGTACTGGTTGTTTCCATTTCTCCGACTAATTGTTTTCCTTTAAAGTCATAGCTTCTTAAAATATGTGATACCTTTTCAAGAGAAACAGTGGTCTGTCTAATACCATCTACAGCGTCTACACCAGAAGGAAAAGGATGATCAAGTTCAGAATAAAAAGCTCTTCTCTTCATTCTCGAATCACAATTACCCATACCTTCCTGTAAAACAGAACTTGGGTATAGTCTATGGTTTTGGTTAACTTCATCAACAGATTGTATAGGACACGAGAATATAGCTTTTGTTGGTGTACTCTTTAAAACTTTTGCCTCAGAAAAAAGAGCTTGTTCCATTATTAAATTTGGTCCTGTCATTTTTTTAACTCCTAATATCTTTATAGAATTTTCTTAGAGAACTATATATAACATCCAAAAACTCATAATATTGAATTATAATCTCATCAACGTTCTCTTTAAATTGATCATAATTTGCCATTACAATTTCAAATAAATCAATTGACTGAGCAACATATTTTCTCAATTCTAATATTGATTGATCTGTTGCTCTTGATAAATATGATTCAACTGATGAAAGTCTGGAATAAATCTTTTTGAGTTCATATACTCTACCGACTTCTGTTGAAGTTAACTTTACTAGTGGTTCGCCCATTCCAGTGCCCATTCCAGCGCCCATTCCTACATCCATACCCGGAACTCCACCAGCAGAAACATCAGCTCCCAACGTACTATCATCCATACCAGGCATTTCTTCACCACCAGCTGCTGCACCCTTTTCTTCCGGTTTTATTGCGGGTTCAGTTTCTTGTTCTGTTGCTATAGATTTTTTTATATGAGGCGGTGTACCTGCCGCATGACTTGAATCACTACCCCAGTCTTGTTCATCAATATCGGTTTTTTCCATTGAACGATGTGTTATATAGGTTTGATCATCATCAACATGAGGAAAATCAACATATCTATCATAATTATCATGATAATCACGTTGTCTATTTGGTGGAGTATATGTTATAGTTTGCTCAACTAAATTTTTTAAATGTTTTAAAAAAGTATTATATTGCATTATATCCCGCCTCCAAATCCACCCTCACCTCCCATTCCGCCCATTCCGCCCATGCCTCCCATACCGTCATCATCTTTTTTGGAAGGATCGATGATTTTATCAATCTTATCATCAATTTCATATTTTTTGACTTCTTCCCAATCAATTTGTGACAAATATTTACGAGTAGAGTACCCTTTAGGAATACCAATTCGTTCAAGATTTTCTACCAGAGTAGAAAGTTCATTCATATATCTGGCTTCTCTTTCAAATTGTAATGATCTGGGTACAGGCAATGAAACATCAACATGCTCTAAGATTGTAAGAGCTTCTTCTGGATCAATTACATCAAATATTTTTTGTACTAACTCACATATTTGATGTGTTAAATATTTTTGATGACCAATAACAGTTCTTGCAAATAGAATATTTTCTTCACTAAGAGCTCCTTTATTTGAAAGGTTTTCTTCAATCCCAATAAAGGATGGAGGAACACCCAAACTAGAGACCATTTGGTCCCTTAAAAATTTTAATTCATCAACTTTACTTCTAACATCTACATTACCTTCATTGAATGTAGAAATATCAACAAACGGTTTACCATCTTTTTGTGGAATATAAACATCTTCAAATGTTGTAATCATACTTGGAATAGTATCAACACTTCCGAAACTATCAAGACTAACTTTCCTTTTACGAAATTCCTCTTTCATAGCCTCAATTGCTTTACGAGCATCACGTGGTAATCCAATTTCAATCGCAATTTTACGTTTTTCTGTTGAACGTGATATTCTTTGAACTGCTAATGCCGTTTCCAAAGATGCTAAAACTTTTGAAGTGAATTGTGTACTATCGAATATTGATTCGCCATACGGATGATATTTAGTTGTTGGTACATAAAAATGAACCATTTTATCCGGCGGCAAATATCTAATATCCATAGCTTTATTTAAATCTGCATTACTAACAAGAGCACTAATAATATCTTTTAATTCTTTATCATCTTTAAAATCTGCCATTTGGGGTATTTTTTGTTGTAAACTTTTTATAATGGAAATACATATATTATTTATTGCATCATCCGCAAGAGTTGAACCAGCCATGACTGTTCTAACAGGAAAGATTAAATATCCAAAACACATAGGAAACATTGAACTTTGAAGTTTAACTACAAATTGTGCATCGTGAAATATTAAATGAAGATTTGACAATCGTTTTGATTTTTTCTTTTGTTTTTTGGTATCAGGTTTTGGATCAACTAATGCCTCCTGTAAAGAGGTATAATCCATATTAAACTCAAGGGTACCTTCTTTACCAACTTTATGAACTATTTTTTCTCTTAATCCTAATTCATATTGTTCTTTAATTGTTTGTTGATATTGACGTCCTTCTGATAAAAGAGTTTGACTTGTTAAAGCTGCCTTGGGTCCACCAACTTCACAAAATAGATCTCCAAATAAAAGTGTGTTTCTAACAATCAAATCAAGACGTCTTTCAAGATCTACCTCTTTAATTACTTCTTTTACATATCTAACTTTTGAAGCGACCGATGTATCATCACTTAAAAATAGTTTTGGTTTTATTTCAAGAGCTTGTTTTGTAATATCATCAGGTGAAAGAATATTATCAACAAGTACATTTAATGCACGTATAGCATAGTTAATCATAGAAATTGTTGCTTGATATGATTTATATCTTGATATTCTTGCACCTTGACCAAATGCTGTAGGTGTTGTGCCTTGAGAAAAAAGACCACCACCAGAACCGGAGATCTTAACATCAGCAGTTTTTGAAATTAAACTACGGACTAACTCAATATAACCATTTCTACCCGAATGACTCCGGTATGAAACAATATCCTTAACAGCTTGATCCAGTTTTGCATCAATTTTTTTTGTTTGTGTCTGGACTATTGTAGTTTTTAGTTTATTGAGTATATTATTAATACCCGCCATATTTTATCTCCTATATTAATTCTCTTTTATTTCTTAAAGATGCATAATGCAGTTGCCTTTCCGGTATTTGCATCAGGAGAAAATGTTGCCTGTACCAATTCCCAGTCATCCGCTCCTTGTACATCAAGAAGGGCTTTTGTTTCTGTATCATCTGAAAAATCTTCAATTGTTATAACTTTATATTCCAATGCCATAACACATCCTCCTATCTCCTTGCTCTAGATCTAACTCTTGGCGAATATTTTTTTCTTATCATTTCTCTATATTTGAAATAATTATCACGAAAATAAATCATTCTCTTATATATAGGATCATTCTTTTTTCTCGCCATTGCTGTACCCATCTGACCAGTTGCACGTTTAATTTTTGTATTACGAGAAATAGTCGATCTAGTAGTCCTCTTCGGTTTTTCATTTAAAATATTGAGATATTCATCTAATAAATCCATTTTATGTCTCCAAATGGGAACCAGACTCCATCATCTCACTAACTGAATCTCTTCTTATTGCATCGTTTTCATATCTAGTACTAAAATATTCTACCAAAACAAATACAAATGTTTCATAATTTCCACAAAGAAATATAATTTCGCTACGAAGTCTTGGTCCTAAAAGTTTTTCAACCAATGTAATAAAATCTCTTGAAACTACATTAATTTTTTCCTCTGGTACTTTTGTTGCCTCAAGAGAATAAACAAGTATACGATCTTTATGGATCATATCATATCCCTTGTCCATATAATACTGTAATACAGCAGTATAATCAGCAAAATTTATTATAATTTGTTTATGTTTTAAAAAATTAAGGATAGATTTAAGTCCAAATATAAAACATCCAGCAAATATAATTATTTCAATTAACACTAATATATTATGCGTCAACATCAGTTATAATATCCTCTACTGGTTCTTTATCAAGTGATTCTTCAGGTTGAATTACATCTTGAGAATTTGGACTATCTTCAACTCTAATGCTAACAATCTTACTTGGTCTAAGAACTACATGAGATGTAGATGTTTTAAGGATAGCAATATTTCCCATTTTCATCAATTCTGTCAAGCGATCACAACATTGGTCAATAGAGTCATCACTATCATCATAAACTTCAATATCTCCTGACTCACTTTGATGTATAGTTATTTTCATCATTATTTTCTTGCCTTTTCATCTGATAATAATCTATCCATAATTGAATTATTTTCAATATCTGGATCATATAATTCTTCAATTTTTACATCTTCATCACATTTTTCAATAACTAACGGTTCAATTATTGTTTCTTTTATAACTGACTCTTTAGTGATACTAAATTTTAAGGCATCTTTTGACATCTGTAATTTTAATAATGGAAGTTCATGATCAAATACACCATAACAATCAACTGGTGTTCGTATCCTTTTTCCTCGAAAAATAATAAAAGCATTTTTTGTAAATACTTTCACTCGATATGTCAAAACATTTTCCATATTTTCACCTTTCATTGGAAAAGAAGAAAGTAGAGATATTCTTCTACTTTCTTCTTTATTTTATTTATTCAGCATCAATTGCATCTTTGAAAAGTTTGAAGGCCTCCGAATAAGCAGCCTCATCATCATCTTTATCGTCGCCTTTGTCTTTTGGACCAGGACCACCTGGAACTGCGCTTGGAGGTGGGGATTGTTCTTTTGTCAGTTCTTTATCTACATCAAGTTCTTTTTCATCATCATCATCAACATCAACATCAACATCAACATCAGCTTGCTCAGCAATTTCTTGTTCCAATTCCGCAAGAGCTGCTTCAATCATAGCATTTTCATCTGTGTAGTTTTTTGGTTTAACCATTTTGTCAGCTTGGTCTTTACGAGGTGGGATTTCACCAGCAGCTGTTCCAGTACCAGCTTGTTCAGTACCAGCACCTTTTGTATCGTCTTCTGATCCTGTTGCTTTCTTTTCTTTTGGAGCATTTGTTTTTGGACCAGAACCTGTTTGAGTCATAATTTCAGCTTCTTCAACTTCAGATTTTTTGTCATCTTCTTCCTCTTCTTCTTCGTCTTCTTCTTCCATCTCTGCAATGAGTTTTTCTATAATTGCATTTTCCATTTCTAATTCTTCTGACTCTTCGACTTCTTTTTCATCAGTATCTTTATCATCATCTTTATCATCATCTTCAAGTTGAATATCTTCTTTTGCAATATCTTTTGCTTTTTCAGTTTTTGAAGCTGGAATTGTTTTTGCATCACTTGTGCCAGCTTGTTCAGTACCTGCACCATCAGTATGTTTCATTGAATCACCTGCTGAAGATCCTTTGTCATTCTGATATTTAGATTCATGAACCTCTTCAACAGTTTCAATACCATTATCTTTATTTTCGTTGAAATAATACCTTTCGAGAATACTAGCGGCATCTTTATTTGTTGGGAGCTCACCATCACCATCCCACGATAAGATCGGGTCTAACATCGGTCCTTTAACATCAACACTATCACTGGTATCAAATTCAGCAATAGCTTCTTTTAGCAAACTCATATAAGTTTTTTTCGTACTCATTGTTTTTCCTCCTAAGGATAAAAATATATATTTTAATAACATTTTCATGTTTAATATTATGTTCTAATCTGGGGTGTATAATATTTTAAGATTCCAACTTAAAATTGTGAATCAAGTCCATTAAATGATGTTGTTAAAATATGAAGACTATCGGTTGCATCTGCTTTAGATTTATTTGCAACAACTGAAGCATCCGTAAATTTGAATTTAGAAAAATCGACTTGAAATTCTAATGATACATTACTTTTACCAGCTCTATTTTTTCCAATTTTTCCATGAACTATTGAATTATCATTACTATCTTTACCCAATAAACCAACAAAGTCAGCATGTTCAACTTTTTTAATAGATTCAGACATTTGATCAAGATTTAATTCTCTTGACTCTTGAATGTTATATACACGCCTTGCAAGCTGAGTTGCTGTAATTACAGGAATGTTATACTGAACAGCTAATGTTTTAAGGGATAATGTAATATGACCCAACTCCATTCTATAAACATCATATCTCATATCAGTTTTTAATAAATCAAGATAATCAATATACAAACCTCTAATAGAATCAACACCATACATTTCAATAGCTTCATCAACAACACCCATCAAATCGAGTGTACTAATACTCATTGCTGGGAAATATTTCATAATAATTGTAGAACTATTTTTTGCTAATTCACTTTGAATTGTAGAACCAATATTAATACCTTCTTTAATCTGTGTAAGCATTTGAGGTATAGATACATTAAACATTGGTTGATATGTTCTCATTAAGGCTTCTTCAATTGTATTTTCTAAAGTTACATAAAGATATACATTATGAATTTCACCTGCTACTGGTGGTTTTGATGTTCCATCAACTGTAAGGTTTTGATGGCTTAAAGCAGCTCTGTATATTGAATTATTCAACATAGTTGATTTACCTGCTCCTGAGCCACCACCCCATATATATAATCTTGATGGTTCATAACCACCATTTAAATATTCTGGTTCATCAAGTAGTATAAACCCGCTTGATGTTTTATTTGTTTTCTCATATTTTTTAGTAATCATTTCAACTACAGATGAATAATCATCTTTTGCTAAATCAAGAGAAGCAGCAGACTCAATTGTTACTGCTCTATTACTTTCCATCATATTGGTATAAAGAGTTTTGATTGTAACTTCATAATCATCAACTAAATCATCAATTGAATCAAATGACCCATCTTTTATTGACTCTAATACATGGTTTAGTTCATCATAATTTTGAAATAATGCTCCGATTTTTTTTCGGATTCTAAGTTGACGTAAAAAATCTTGAAACATATTTTCATTTAAGTCTTCTGTAACTTTTAAATCTAAAAAATCTTGATGCTGTTTAAATTTTTCACTTAATGATATACTATCTCTAACACTTTCAGGAGTTTTACCACCAATTAACATTTCTGTTATTTTTTTCAAAAACTCCAATTTACTTTTAACTGGTAATGGTATTTCATATGTTTCTCTTGAATCAGTAAAATTTAAAACATCAAGAACATCACGATACAAAGCTCCAGTTCTTTTAACATTCGAATTTTTATTCAATATTAAGGAAAAACATGAATTAAGAAATGATTCTGTTATCAAAAATTACCCCCTCTATTTCACTCAAAACTTTAACTGTTTAGCATGTTTACGATTTCTATTTTATATGTTTGTTCTGAATGGTTTTGTAAGGATACCAGGATTTCTTTATCTTCTTTGTCTGCCATTTTTTACTATACTATAGCCAAATATCTTCACCGCTATTATAAAACGTTACATATAACCCAGTACCATGGCATTGAATACATATCATGTCACTTTCTTCAAGATGTATTTCTCTATTTTTTTCCTATTGCTTTTTCAAGCCAATCCACCTTTCCATCACCCTTACATCTGTTACATATAAGAGAACACCCGTCTATAAACATTCCTGTCCCTCTTTTATATATAATACTCCCACTACCTTCACATTTCTTACACCATTCTTCACCTTTATTTAATCTTATCAAACATTTTTTAACCTTATTATATCTTTCTTCTATCATATAGTGAGTACCCTAGTTTTATCATTTAGTTCAATAAATTCATCCTTTGCTAAATATTTTGTTATCAAGTATTTACAGTATTCTTCATCCAAATCACCAAGCATATCCAAAGATTTTGGGATACTGAATGATTTAATTTTTTGTTTTTTCGTTAATTTTCCTTGATTAATAATTCGGGTTATTTCAAAACATTCTTCATAAAATTCTTCTAAATCACCAGATTCATAAACTGGATATACTTTATTTGCAAATTTTTTCATCTGATTGTGGATTTCACAATAAATATCTAATGCATATAAAATTGAATATGCCTTAACATCAGCATGGAAAGTTTCAGTATATACTTTTGATCTATTCAAATACATACCATATACGGTATCAGTAAAAATCCTTTTAAATCCCCATCTGTCTGCTAAATCGTTCAACAAATGCTGATAATGTTGTTCAACTGTTCGTCCATCCCAAAATCTCTTGTCCATATCATTTGGTTTAATACTCATTTTTCTTATATAACCGTTATCATCTTTAGCATGTAAAAAGCGAGCGTGCATTACCTGTTTATAAGGTCCAGATGAATCATAAGTCATATTCAAATCAAAATTATGTTTCTTTTTCATTGTAATTCTAAATAGTTCATAAAATAAAACATCTCTAAAATTTGCACCACCCAATACATGAAAATTAAGATAATTTCTACCATATTTAATTGCTTGATTAATAAGAGGTATTAAAGGAAGGACATAAATGATACACGGTATTGACATATCACTTGACATATTTGCTACAATACCACCTGTACCGTGATATTCAAATTCTGGAAACATCTCACCATCTTTTAAAATTTTTGTATATATTTCCCATAATTTGGGAGTTCTAAAATGGTGAATATAAATTATTTTTTTCTTTACATGCTCAGGCATGTTTCTTGCTATTTCATATGAATCAAGATTTTGTTTATATACATCATCAAAATTATGAAATATTTCACAACCAGGTCCTGGCGGGATATCTAAAATAAAAGCTCTATTATATACTTCATGATACTCTTCTAAAAATTCATAATACATATGAAAAAGTAAATCAGATTCTCGTCTTGTTAATCTACCTGTTGAAATTTGAAAACCACCACTATCAACAATAAAATTACATTTATCAAAAAATCCCCAATCTCTACACTTTTTAAACATATTTGCTTCAGTTAAATTATATGTATCATATTTCTTTTTGTTTGGAAAATTTTGACCATATGAATGTAAAAACCCAGAACATGTCTCAGATAAAAAATTAGAGACGCTTTCTTTTGTAAAGTTATCATTCCATCTCCCGCGTTTACCGTCGGTAAATAATTTCAATATTGTTGCTAATGTTTCGAAACCCGCTAAAACGTAACCACTTCTAGCCATCATTCCCCCCAATGTATTGGTTTGTATTTATTCTTTGTTCTTAATGTTATACATAATATCCTATATTTTCACAGTTTCCTATAACACATACAGTTGGAAGTAATCATTGAGTAGAACCAGTTAAATATTTTCTACTCAATGATGTATAGCCAAATATATTTTTAATCTTCAAGAAATTCTTTGATAATAAATGGTGGTCCTGTATGAAGATCATATACCGCAGCAGCATGAAGCGCTACTTTAAGTCTATGAGTATTGTTATAAACTTTCCTGGTTGTATATAATGAACCCAAAGAAAAGGGTGCACCAGATCCAATTGCAGTATGATCTATAACTTCATTCATTTGAAAATCAGAAAGAAATTCATACAATTTCCCATGATTAGTTGCAATCAAAAAATTGCCCTCTAACAACTGAGTTTGAGTATCAGGATTAATTATAAGACACTCCTTTTTTTTTAAATGGTCACGAATACAGTCTGGTAATTCTAACACATTTTTCGGTGGTGTAAAAAATTGTCGTCTTAAAACTTGACCAGGTCTTACACTACCAGTATGACCGAAAAGATATGGTCCATTTATAAATAATTTGTTACAAACAGTTCGCCTACGTTCACCATCAATTGTTGTTGCAAAACTATCTGCACCCATCCAGACCTTACCATTATTAACAATACCAACAACAGTTGACATATATTATTCCCCTTTTAATTTTATATCATCCCGCATTCTCAAGCACTTTGCAAGGTCAAAAGAATAATCATAAATATGCATTCCCTTACTTGTAGCAATAATTTCTCCATCATCAACACCAATCTCACTTGAAACATATTCCTTAAGTAATTGAATACCCCCTAAATTAGCAGGGAATCCACCCCATAGATCCCAAGATCTAAAATAAGGATAGAAATGAAGTTTTCCATCTTGAATCCTTGTATCAATACTTCTCAAACATGGAGGATCTTGAAGCAACATATCGGTTGGATGTGCTACTTGTAATACCATCTGATTATTTCTGAATCCCTTATTTTTGTACGTCCAAATAAGAAGCTCAATTTGATTCAAATGCCACTGGCCAGTAGAATAAATAATACCTTTTTCAATTAATTCATCAGTTTCTTTAATAAGAATGTTTGGCCAATGCCCTTCCTTTGATAAATATAAAGGATATTTAATTGGGTACCCACTAAGACGTTGACCATAAGTATATGACTCATCGTCTTTCAATTCTGCAGTCATTAAATAAGGAAGATAATCATCCAAATAATCCTCTGCTACAGGATTAGGAACTCCATATGAGTCTGGAATTTGTGGCAGTAATGGACGAACACCTGGATTTTTAATATGACATGTAATCCAGTCAAATTCCAATCGTTTTTGTCCTGCATATGAACCACGATCAATTTTAAATACACTACCTTCTTCAAGCATTTTAAATAATGTTTGGTGCCATGCATCATCAAGATTAGTTGCTTTAATATATTGTAAATTAAGCGACAACTATACCACCCCCTTTCGAAGGCTGAATGATTTTAGATTGTTCTTTGGATTTAAATTCTAAAGGTTGAAGTCTCTTTGATAATTTTTCATCTCTAACAATACCATAAACTTCTTCATATTTCAGACACTTCATTACTTTTCTATCTTGAATAAAATCCATACCTGCCCTTGTGTGAAAAATAAGTATATCGTCTTTTTCAATTGGAGTATCTTTTACCAAATCTCCAACTGATAAAACCTTACCATAACCCTGTGGATCCTGGGCCATTTCAGGAATTAGAATTCCTGCTTCACTCACTGTCTGTCTTAGATATTCGACTACGATTTTGTCTGCTACTGCTTCTATCATGTCGTTCTCCTTTTAATAAGTTTTCTTTTTCTCTCTTACGTTTTTGTTTAGCTTTCATGCGTATATAACGCTCATTCATTTTTTCAGCCTTTTCTGCATCACGCTTTATCAATCTAATTGATTGAGCTTTCTTACGTCTTTTTTTATCACTTGGTTTCTCAAAATACATTCGGTCACGAAACTCTTTTGCGACCCCACTTTTAGAAATTTTTTTACGAAATCTTTTAATAAAGTCTTCGTCTTTTTCACCTCTTCGACGAACTACACACATTCCGCTTTGTTCTTCTGGTTTAAAATGTTTATAATAACTAGTTACGTTGATGGTATTCACCTCCTTCCTTATACAAAACCAAATATTAAATGATTACGCGATGAAAAATTAAACTTATATTTTTCACACGCATCAAATACACTTTCAGAATTCCTGATTAAATCGCTTCTATTAACACCTTCTGGCATCAACCAAACTTTATTTGCAGCTTGAGGTGAAAGCCACTCAAGATAGTTAGATATAAGATCATTATTTTCGTAAACAACTTTGATATATAAATTTGAATATTCTATGAGGGATCTTGTTTTAGCTTTTGCAGAACCAAGATCTTTTTCTGAAAAGATTTTAGGCGAGAACATATAACGAACATTTTTCAAAGGATCGGTTCGTTCTATCACTTCTTCAAGATTGAATCCATTTGATTCAACATTGGCAATTGGATAATCCAATTCATTCAATAACCATAATGTTTCATTAATGTGTCTTGATACTGTTGGTTCACCACCTGTAATAAGAATACCCAGGCGATTATTATAAATTTCTTTTTGAATTTTACTCAATTCATATTCAGCCTCCATACTTATTCTCATTTTAACAGAAGTATCACACCAAGGACATTTTAAATTACATGTTTTAAATCTTAATATAACCATTGCCTGACCACTATCTGGTCCTTCACCTTGATATGTGTTAAAACATTCAATTAATTTAACAGTCTTTTCTTTCATTCTTTTTTTCCTTTCTACAAAATTTTGTATTCTTTTTATACAAATCTTTTCCCATATGAACATTTATGTTGTGTAATTACTTTTTTAGCATATGTTACATTTGATTGAAAAGCTGGACAGTGAGTATGTTTTTCAGAACAACACCATTCTTAAGTTTAAATTTACTTCCTTTCTGCATCCATACTTATATAATTGATTTGACATTTTGATATCTCCCTATAGATATTAGATATAAATATGTGGTAATTCTTGATAGGGCAAGAAAAGTGTTTGCAATCACATGTCCCACATATTTAATGTTATGTTCTAATTAGAAAGTAAGAACTTCCTGCTTTTTTACTTTCAACTCTAATGGTTTCAACATTAGTTCATATCTATCTTTAAATGTAAATTTTAATGCTGCTTGTTTATTTGGAATAAAGAATTTTGGTAACCTCTTTTCTTCATCTGGTATTGCAATTACTTCCAATTTATTTCCATCTTTTACATATTGATGATATTTTTCTCTTACATCTTTAGGAGCTATTTCAAGATCAATACCCTGAACCCAATACATATATGCTCTATTACCTGTTTTATGAACATTATACATTATTTTATTCCACGCTTCCATAGCCCTTACTCCTTGAGGGATATTTTTATAATCCTTTAATAATTTACCATATGACACAGGTCGAGCAATAACTTTTTCTCCCTTATAAATAGATTCAAGAAATTCATTCTCTTGACGATTAATAAATTTCATTAATTGACCTATTGAAACTTTTTCAGATTTCAAAATTAACTCTGATAATGTGGATAAAAATTCTTTTGATTTACTTGGATAATCTGATCTCTTAATTTCAACGCCCATATAATTTATTTTATCAACATCTTTTCCTTCATTATTAATTACACGAATAGCATATCTCTTTTTTGCAAGAAATAAACCACGAGAAATAATCAACTCATTTTTAAGTTTCATTCTATTAAAATCAAGATCACAATTATGTCTTTTTACAACATCAAGAATTTTATCTTCATTTAAAAATAATTCAATCTCTTTACACCAACTACGAATGTTATCAACTGATACATCATTGAATTTCTCAAAACAACAAAATATTGAATCTGTATCACCTGTAAGAATATATTCATTGCCTCTATCTGGCATTGCATCACTAAACATTTCTCTTTTTGTAAGTTTTGCTGGTGATATATAAGGTTTACCTGTATTAAGGTGCCTCATAAAAGCATCGCCTTCAATAATTGATGTTTTTATTACTTCTTGACCAGCAAGTGTAATAGCTGATGCTAAAGAAATATTAAAGAATCTAAATGCTTTATTTGCAACAACTCCATATAATGTATTTGCTAGAACTTTATATACTAACTGCCGTGTATAATAAAACTTTTCTAAATCTTTATCTTTAGCTTCAATTGCATCAAACATTTTTTCTTTATATTCTTTTCGTGAGACCATTAACATGTCAACAACTTCTCCGAAAACAGATAATACCTTTTTATGTGGTTGAAAAAAGCAACCATTGATTGTATGAATCAAATCATCTTTTTGTACGTTTTCATACAATTTCTTGTATGACATTTTAACTGACTTCGCTTTATATAATGGATCAATAATCATTTCAATTTCATCAGGAACATTCTTTTTATCATATACAAGATCGTAACCAATATGCGGATCTTTCGTTTTCATAACAAAACTATTAACACCGATATTATAAGTAATTATTAGACTTGGATACAGAGATGTAAAATCGAAATCTGTAATCCAATCATATACACCAGGAATTGGTTGATGTACATATGCTCCTGGATAACGTTCTTTTATAATATGTGGGTCACTATTTTTTGATGCTATACCTTTGTTCCTAAGATATGATACCATTAATGAATCAATTTGACCGAATGATGAAGTTGCTTCAAAATTAGTATTACAAATAATTCTTAGTTCATTTAATAGATTAATATGACCCAGTTTATCATCAAGCTTTTCCAACAATTCACTATCTCGAATATTATATTCATATGTCAAACTTTGCATTTTCCAGTACATTTCATTTATTGGTAATGGTAATTCAATTTTTGTTATACCCAATTCATGTTGAGCAATAAACCCTAATTTATAATTTTCCATGTTTGTAAATGTAAATGTACGATACAAAAAATATTGATCTATTGGAACTGTACCAGGGATATGACAAACAAATTTTGCACCTTCAACATAAAATTCCCCAAATTTATTCATACTTGTTTGAGGGATTCCGATCTGTGGCAATCTATTATAAATATATGCCAAATCAAAGCTAATACTATTCCACCCTGCTAAAAAATCTGGATCAGTTTTCTTATAATCCTTAATAAATGAACACATCAACTGCTTTTCATTATTAAATATTTTATAAGTTATATCAGGACGTCGTTTTATTTCTTCTGTTTTATTATCAACTCCATAACAAATTGTGGTACCATTATAAATTGTTGTTATCAGATTGATTGGGAATGCTGCATCTTCCGGTTTTGGAAAAACTCTTTCATTTCCAGTGTCAATCTCAATATCAAAAAACATAATATTTGATGTAGTCTTAGGACATTCACCTTTATTGTTATAGTAATAATCCATAGCATGTTTAGATGCTAATCTAACATCACCCTCATATGTAATATTCGGATCCAAATTATATCTATCTCTATACTTAATCATAACTTTATCTAACTTGCTATATGGAACAATTTTTCTTGCTTCAACATCCTTTGGAGCTTGATAACATACATGATCATCATTTTCTTTATGAAAAATTTTATTATTATCTTTATCCCTAAAAATATATAAAACCTGACTTGTTCTATTTAAAAATTGAACATCAATAAGTCTATAATCATTTGTATAAAATTTCTTTGGAATACTATATCTGAATATACCTTTACCTAATGTTTTGGTTTGGCTTTTCTTTGGCATTTTAACATATTTTCCACCAAGTATTTCAGCAATTCGAGACATTGCTTCTGAAAATTTACCATCCCATGATTGATTTCTATTTACAAAAGAAGGATGAACAATAACCATCGTTTTAAACCCTTCCCACTCAAACAATTCATATCTTTCATGAATATTTGTAATACCCACTTTTGCAATACCAAAGGCAGACATTGGACTTGTACCCATTAAAACAATAAGCTTTGGATTACAATTTCTTATTATTTCCATGCAATTATTTTTACATAATTCAATTGTTTCTTGAGTTGGATTCCCAGTTGTTCCATCCTCATTAATTGTTTGACACATAACAACATTTGTTAATAAATAGTTCATTTTATTGATTCCGAATTTATTAAAATACTGTCGGAATTTTTTACCTGCTTTTCCTATAAGAGGTCTTCCAATTTTTACTTCTTCTTTACCAGGATTTTCTGCAACAAAAATAACATCGACCTTTTTCAAATCTCCTTTGCAATTTGTTTCAAGTATACAAGAACCTTCTTCAAGTAAATCGCATATTGAACAATTCGAAAACGAATTTTTTATTGAAAACAAATACTTACCTCCTTTTTATTATGTTCTTATTTTAATGATTAATATCTATATATATTAATTTCTGAATCAATAATTTTATTTAATAAATATAGGAGGGATAAAAAGTTTTACATTTTATTGAACCAAAAATCAAATCACTTAATTTTTATCATCAATTACATTATTAGAAGGAGAGTCTTATGACAACTATGCAGACAGAAACAAGCGAACCAAAAAAATCAATTGAGGATTATAAGAAAATTCTTAAACTTAGTAAAAACAACTTTACTCCCGAAGGTATTCTCAAATCGTTTGAGATTACCCATTGGGTCAGAAAAGAAAATGGGGAGCTTGATGAAATCGGACCAGAAATTGATGCAAAAAATAAGTTGATTCAGCATTTGATCTCTGAGCAAATGAAAGCCAGGCGATATTTTGAAATCGAGTCCCCGTACAAAAATTCATGCATTGCCTGTCATGGTACTGGAGAAATTTACAAATTTGAGCGAAAGACTGTTGTAGTTAAATGTCATATATGTGGCGGAAAAGGCCATATCAAAATTAAATGTCCAACATGCAACGGAAGCGGGAGAGACCTTGAAAGTTGGAAGCATGATGGTATAATTAATAAACCATGCGAAAAGTGCTCCGCCAAAAAGACAATTTATATAAAATGTGAGAAATGCCGTGGTAAAGGGGAAAAGAAAAAGCTCGTTACCAGTCATATGATAAAGTCAACTACCCCATGCAAACATTGTGACCAACTTGGCTTCATCAGTAATAATATCGTCGTCAAACAAAAAATGAAGAAACCAACAATAAAAAAACAGCTTTGTAATCCGGTTTTATCCTCAGATCTTGCAGCAAAAATTCAACAGTCATTTGATATAAAGTAGATTTGATAGAGCACTTTTTCACATAGCAATAGTGGAAAAGTGCTCCGCCAAAAAGGACTTCAATGGTATTTTTCCTTTTTTTGGCTTCTTTACACCCGTCTTTATTTTTTTCTTCTTTGGTACCTCCATTCCAAGCGAATTATATATAGCTTCTTTTTCTTCTGACTTTTCAATCAATTCACACAAAAGGCTAACATCATTATTTTTTAATTGAGGGAATCTATCTCTTAAAATACCATACAGCTTATTCTGCCGTTGGAATTTATAAAATACAGTTTGATTACGTCTAACTCTAAAATCTTGAACACATTTTTTTATAAACTTAAAAAGTTCTTCTTTTGGAATATATCTTAAGTTAATATTATTAAAATATTCATCTAAATATTTATTTAGACTATTATTTCTCATAAATAAACTAAGAATATAAGTATGTGTTATTGGAGAATTATATTTTAATATATCAACCTTTCCTCTTGCTGGTGGTATTGGTGACGTTTTACTCCCATCAAAGAGCCAAGTATTAAAAATTTTATATGGACTTTCCAATATAAGTCTCCTTCTTCATTTCATCCACAATAGTATTATAAAAATTATTCATTTCATTTTTACATTTCAACTTAGGTACATCAAGTAATCCCCACAAAGCAGCATCAAGAATATTAAATAATTCTTCATCTGAATTATATAGATATTCATTCTGTAATAACTCCGGATATGCACACCTATTAGGAGCAATCGGAATACAGCCATTCATGATTGCATCTACAATTTGATAACCAAATGTGTCCTCGTATGAGGTAATAAGAAGAACTTTCGAATTTCCTAAAAATCTAAAATATTCTTCCCAAGAATTTGTTGTTTTTCGTATAATTTTCGAGAATCTTTTTTCAACTCTTTTTTCTAATTCAGAATCAACTTTTTGAGGTGTAGGACGAGAGGCTGAAACTATAAAATTAGTTCTTATACCACTAAATGAATCAAATGGATGAAATGGAAGATATGTAACAAATGTATTATCCCACCCAAGTTTTTCTTTATGATAGTTACTTCCAACAAAAACAGTATCAAATAATTTAGCATGTGCAGTTTCAATTGAAAATTTGATAGGACTATCTTTAGAAAAATAATCAAATATATTTAGGCTTGTTGCATGACAAAATGCGAACATCTTTTTTGGTCTTTTATGAAATAGTGTATTACAAAACACGCCCGGAAAACTTATATCACATAAAAATAGAATATCATCATCTCTTAATTCAAGAGACATATATTCTTCTATCTGAACGCATTCAAATTCAATTGCTGCATTTATAGGAGAAAACATTTCTGCTTTGCTTGCAATTTTTGTCATTTTATTTGCTTTATCTTTTCCTACAACAAATACTTCATAACCAGCCTTTATAAATTCATCCTCTAGCTTCCAAAACCACCACTCTTGGTATCTCATCGCTGTCGGATATTGTGGTATCAAAATTATTCTTTTCACAAATTCCCCTTTCTAATAACAGTTTCGGTAAATCAAGTTTTTTAGCATACTTACATAACCAACAATAAGAATCGTCAACAAGGTTTTCTTCTGTTGGGCAATTACCTGAATATGTACACCAATCTTTTTTTGTTAACCGTAAATGATAATATTTTTTAAACTTTAATTCCTTCATCAATATTGGGCCTGCGCTCATTTTAAATATCTCCATTATTTTTAATAAATCATAATTAAAACAACCACTTATTATACCCTTCAAATAAAATATATTTCTTTTCATACTGCCACAACGTTTTTTGATCTGGATACACTTTATTTAACAATTCTTCCTTTTTGTCTGGAAACTTTACTTCATGAATATATGGACATGCCATATTTGTTGAATAAAATATAACATTAAATCCATTCCTTGCCATAGTCTCACCCATAATACCCCATTGTCTATGTAAAGGATGAGTTTCATAAATTGGATCTGGAAAATAAAAAACATTTATTTTATTCATAAATGTTTGTGGAATTGACATTTGAAATAATTGTAATTTACAATCAACATGTTCTTTCAACTTCAATACTTTTTCACGTCTATCTGCATCTGTTTCATCTGAATAAATAATAACTGGATTTATACTATTTGTTAATACTTCATAACAACCAATTATTTCATCATCAGGATGAGGTGCAGCAATTACAACATTATCCATAAATAACATCTCCTTTTATTATTTTGTTACTCAAAACATTTTTTTTAACCAATTGATTGTTTAAGATAAATGGAAGGAAACAAACTTAAATAGTCTGTACCTACCCTACATTTTTATGTTCTTATTTTTAAAAATTATATCTATATATATTAATTAATGAAGCAGAGTTATTATATTTTTTAAGTAATTAATATGGGGTGTTCCACCAGAATATCAAGATGAACTAACGTTATGTGACACTAACAAAATAGCTACATATTTACCCGTTGCCTCCCAAAACGATTGAGGCTTCCAGCTGGATTTTCCCCGGTGGCTAATTGGCGAACCGGAATAGAATCCATTCTCTATATTTTCTTATTTAACTATAACAAAGGAGAAACAATGATTCAGAATAGTTTACTTGATAATGACCAGTATAAATTTACTATGCAACAGGCAGTATTAAAATTAGGTTATGCAGCAACTCCAGTTGAATATAAATTCAAATGTAGAAATTATGAAGGTGTAAATTTTAAAAAGTCAATACAAGATATTGAACTTAATATTGATGCCTTACGCAGTCTATATTTTCATAGAGATGAACTTGATTATTTAAGAAGTCTCCGTTTTTTTAGTGAAGAATATATTGAGTTTTTAAAACAATATAAATTTAATACAGATTTAGTTAAAACATCAATTAATACAAATACTGGTGAACTGAATATTGATATCAAAGGACCTTGGTTTCAAACTATTCTTTTTGAAGTTCCTTTAATGTCTATTATTAGTGAAATATTTTGTAATCTTAGTATATCCAATTACAAAGATGCCGAGATGAGACTGAGTGAAAATCTTTATTATTTACCAGAAGGATTGAAGTTTGCAGACTTTGGTACCAGAAGAAGAAGAAGTTATAGATGGCATTCTAAAGTTGTAAAATATTGTAAAAACTATGCAACCAATAATTTTATTGGCACTAGTAATTTATTATTGGCTATGAAGTACAATGTAAAACCAATCGGTACTATGGCTCATGAATGGTTGCAAGCACATCAACAACTTGAATATAGATTAGATCTCAGTCAAAAAATGGCTTTTGAAAATTGGATAAAAGTATATCGTGGCGATCTAGGAATAGCATTGTCCGATGTTATTAATACAGATGCTTTCTTACATGATTTTGACGATCCATTATTGTATAAACTATTTGATGGTGTTCGTGAGGATTCCGAACCTGACCCTATTCAGTTTGGTTTTCGTATGGTTAAATTCTATAAAAATAGAGGAATTGAACCGTTGACAAAAACCATTGTTTTTAGCAATGGATTAGATTTTGAAAAAGCAAAAGAAATTTACAATGCACTTAACATGCATATTGGAGTTTCTTTTGGTATCGGAACAAAACTAACAAATAATTTTTCCAATCCTGCTCTCAATATGGTAATCAAAATGACCAAATGTAATGGTCAACCTGTAGCAAAAATTTCAAATTCCCCTGGTAAAGGTATGTGTGAAAATAAGCAGTTCGTTTCTTACTTAAAAACCGTATTTAACTTAGAACATAATTAAAATATCAAAATCATCTGGATGTAGCGCAGTCTGGTAGCGCACCTGACCTGGGATCAGGGAGTCGGAGGTTCGAATCCTCTCATCCAGACCAACATTAAGAATTAATCTGACCATCGAAAGGGAATTGCGAAAATGGGAATTTTTAAAGCAGCACCGAAGAGTTATGCAAGTATTGTTCTCCATTAACACAGATAGAATCTGAACTGTCAATATACATTGTAGATCAGGGAAACACTATTGAAACCATTGAAACTGAAATCAAACAGCTTGAAAGTGAAATAAAAGATAAAAGATCAGACATAAAAGATAGTAATATGGAAATTCACAAGTCAGAATCAACTATGATAAAAATTGAACAGCTTCTGAGTTGTGATCTTGATGATGATGGTATAAACGATGTTGATGAAGTCCTCCCGAAAACTGACGAGATTCAATCAGATCCTGACGAAAACCCATCAGAAGATAACCCGAAAGAATAAAAATATAAGCCTGCGTGGCGAAACTAGGTAAACGCGCTAGATTTAGGATCTAGTGTTTAAATGACTTGTGGGTTCGATTCCCTCCGCAGGTACCAATTTTTTAAATAAAGGACCGCAATTATGAAATCAATCATATAAAAATCAGAAAATAATTTAACCGGTGTTGTTCATGGTATCATTAACAACAAAGTTGATCCATTACAATTATATGAAACTGTATGTGGTAAATCATCTGATATTGGTTGGAGAGAAGGAGAAAAAATATAAATTTGATAAATGTGATCTTGAAATAAAAATTAAACAATTATTAAGATATATATAAGCCGCTGTAACTCAGTTGGGTAGAGTGTCTCACTTGTAATGAGAAGGTCGGGGGTTCGAATCCTCTCAGCGGCTCCATAATTATAACGAAATATATATAATAATTCATATTTCGTGATTTGATCTACTCATTCCTTTATTTTTTTATTTATTGGAGCATAGTTGGGAAAAAGAATATAATCATATTTTATATATTTGCTTGGTATATGTATTATGGGTATTACATTTCGAAAATAAGAGTTACATAATATTATACAAAAAGCAAATGATGAATTAGAAAATAATAGAATAATAGAATTTCCAGTAGTTTGGTTTTAAAAAATGCCCCCGTAGCTCAGAGGAAGAGCATGAGATTTCTAATCTCATAGTCGCTGGTTCGAATCCTGCTGGGGGTTCCATCTTTAATCCATATAGGTGAATTAGAACATAATTCTGTATTTAAATATTCTAAAGACAAAGGTAATATTATAGCCCCTTGGTGAAGCGGCCTAACACGGCGGGCCTTGGACCCGTCATTTTCCCAGGTTCGAATCCTGGAGGGGCTTCCAATTTAGATTCTGAAAGGAATGTTTATGAAAGAAAAAAAAATAGAAGAACTCGAATCATCAATAATAAACATGTCTGATAAATTAGAATGTGTATCACCGGATTCGATAATTGCAGAAAATATAAACGTATCTGATATAGTAACTTTATTATGTCGATGTAGAGATTTTGTTGATTTTGCTAAATTTGAATTTGGGGAATCTATTACTCAATGATATACAACAGCATAAACATTAATAAACCAAAAAGTTTTCGTCATAGGATTTTTTATATTTTCTTTGTTAAAGATCCATGTAAAAAATGTTTGGTCTCACCATGTTGTTCTGTATTATGTGAAAATAAAATAAACTATTTGAGTTATTGTGATATAGATGGTAATATTAATTTTATGAAATTTAATTCATTATGTATAATAATGTCAATAATTAATATTATAGTAGCAGTTATCAAATTTGTTATTATTGATAACATCTAAAACTAAACTTTTATTCAAAAGGAAATTGTAAAAATGAATAATATGACAATTATTGAAGGACTTAAGAAATTAAAACTCATTGACAAACGAATGGCAAAGAACTGTGATGAAATTGAAAAATATTCTTCACTTCTTTCAAATGAAAAACCAATTTTTGGTACTGAACAGGCACAAAGTGAAGAGGTTGTAAAACTGATTCAATCCAATAATGATTTAGAAAAAGAGTATTGTCATATCAAAGCAATGATCGACTACACCAATCTAATTACTATGGTTACAATTGATGATGAAACAAGAAGTATTCATAATTGGTTAACTGTTTTGAGAAAGACAGGTCAGCGATTAATTCAGACTTTCAGGTCTTTATCAACAAATGAAGCAAATCGAAATCAAGTTCGTTATAGAGAGAAAGATTCGGCAGCACCAACGATCATAAGATTATATAATGAAAATGTTAAACGGTCAGGACAAAGAAAATGGGAAGATTTAACATCAGGAAAGACTATTGAGGGACGCCTTGAAGTTATTAATGCAACAACCTACCTTCAAGACATACCTAAAACGCGGTCATTAACTTAAAACTTTGGATTCACTAGTGTAAACAATGAAATAGATAAGCCCTCTCATATCGGGTTAAATATGAATCTTACTGATAATAGCCTACAAAGCTATATTACTATGTAAATTGGTACTTATTATCAAGTTTCAAGAATTAAGCCTTAAGTTTAACTCGTACCGCAACGAGAATAAATATTGCGCCAGTCAAGATTAAAGTTATAAAGAATTAAGTTTTGGGAGTGTTAAAAATAACACCAATATAAATCCAGGTTAAGTGAAGCTTCTTATCAGCATCAATTCACTTCTGGCTGCTTTTTGGATCCAATTTCATATTTTTGAAAGGAATATATTAATGTCATGTAAATGTGGTAGTACCCGTTTAATGGAAGTCGATGCAAAATGTAATGATATGTGTTGTGTAATGTATAATGAAATGGGAAGAGATGGTCATGTACCAACCGATCTAAATATAGGAGAGGGTGATTATGTTAACTTTGAAATCTGCCTTGATTGTGGTAGAATACAAGGAAGATTTCCAATTACTGATGAAACCGTAAAAAATAAACTTAGTAACTAATTTTGGCTCAGTGGCGGAACTGGTAGACGCTCAAGACTTAAAATCTTGTGGGAAATATTCCCGTGTGGGTTCGAGTCCCACCTGGGCCACCAAACAAACGAATAATTAAAAAGGAGAAATAACGTGAAAAGTATTATTAATATCACATTGACAATTGCTTTAGCATTTATGTTTATGGGTTGTAGTAGTGTAAGTGTTCTTTCACATACAGATCTTTCTGCACCTCTTTCAGATCAAGCAACTGTTACTGATGAAGGAAATGTTATTATAGCGAAAACCAACAATAATGTTTTATATCATGGTCCAAAAGAAGTTGAAGTTCCTGAAGTAGTTGAAGAGATTACCGATTCCAAGTGGTTGAAGAAAGTAGAGACATTAAAGAAATTAAAACCGGCACCAATTACGGTTACAGAATTAGAGGAAGTAATCCTTTTTCCATATGATAGTTCCATCATCACCAATGTTGAAATGGTAAAGGTTAATAAAATCGTTGATATGTTGAAGGAGTATCCAGATACCTTAGTAATGGTTATGGCATATGCCAGCATAGAAGGATCTGAAAAATATAATATGGGTCTTGCATATAAACGTTCTGAATCAGTTAGAAAAGAATTGGTTGACAAAGGTATTGATATGAAACGTATCACCTACCGAGCATTCGGTGAAACTGATATATTTGGTAGTACATTGGAAACAAACAGACGTGCTGTCGTTATAAATATAGAATAAAACTTAATGCGGAGTCGAGTAGTGGTCTAGCTCACTGGTCTCATAAGCCAGATCTTGTAATAAGAACAGGGGTTCGAATCCCCTCTCCGCTACCAATAATATTTTACTATCGTTGAGTAATGAAAGACTTCCGATATTGAAATCCTTGGGAGTTGGTTTTAGTGGAAAATTTTCTATAAGAATATCCACTGATACAATTAGGGTAGGTTGGGCATACTTTAAAAGGAAAAATAATGATTAGTAAAAATGTAATGAAAACACATAGTTTTGAGGATTCTATATATTATCGTGTCGAATGTGATTGTGGTTCCAATGAGCATGATGTTGTTATTGAGTTTGAAATTGATAAAGAAATTCCAGGAATAATTTTCTTAAACTTTCATAAAACAATTGCATGGGCTTCTCATTGGGGTGAACTTAATTGGCTTCAAGGTATGTGGAAACGAATAAAATGCTCATTTATAATGTTATTCACAGGTTATGTTGAACTTGAAGAAACTTTCATTTTACAAAAAGAAAGTAACATTGATGGTTTTATAGAAGCTCTCATAGAAGGAAAAGAATATATTAAAAACAAACGGTGAGGTGTGCTGAATGGTAAAGCAGCTGATTGCTAATCAGTCGATGTAACAGTCATGCAGGTTCAACTCCTGTCCTCACCGCCATTTTTAAAAGGAGTACTGTATGTTGAAAAATGAAGTTATTTATACTATAACAACTATTCCACGCATACCACATAAATTTTCTAGATGTGTTGGATTCTTTTTCAATCTCAAAATTGCAGAAGATGAAGTAATAAATAACAGTTTAGATATATCTGAAGAGGGTTATTATTCATACTGTGTAATTGAGGAAGTTAAACCTGGAATATATTTTTTCCCAAGAATGGAGAAATGGTATAAATGGAATCCACAAACTGAATTGTATGATTTACTCATTGAGAAACCATCACGATTTAATAATGTGTGTTGTTTTGGTATAGGATAATAATAATTATGGAGGGATGGCTGAGTGGTTTAAGGCGGCGGTCTTGAAAATCGTTGGGTGTCAAAGCTCCGTGGGTTCGAATCCTACTCCCTCCGCCATATAAAAAAGGTTATTATGTTTAGTTCTAAAGCACAAGAAAGAAGAATAGAATTTCTTCTTAAAGAAAAATCTGATAATTACTTAAATTAAATCAAAAATAAAAGACCTGAATTAAAAATAATCGTAAATAAAATTCTAAAAAAAGGAAATCTTGATGAAGTGTATTAAAAAAAATGGAAAGATTCGTCGTGTAAATAATGATCTAGCACATAATTTAGTTGATTCTGACGGGTATAAATTTTGTTCCAAACAAGAATGGAAAGAACAAAAGAAAAAGAAAAATAAATAGTTAATACATAAAAAAAAGAATTATATAGTATGATTAGAATTACATTTAAATTCGACCATATTAGTCCTTTTTTAAAAGTATGTAGTGGGATGCTTTACGTTGATGATGTTGACACCACTCATAGTCTTCCAACAACTAAACTTTTTCGTTGTAAATTTAAGAAGGAATCAGGTTGTACTGGATTTACCAGTGTATCAAAAGATGAAGGAATACCTAGCAAGTTATTCAATTACATCAAACCCATTATTGATGCAAAACTTTATTCATATTGGAGTGGAATGACTTTACAAAAAGACGATTATCAATGGTTACCAATGGAAGGAGATGATTCATGGGCTTCTATAGCAAAAGTACAACAGGAAGTTGGTGGTTATATTCAGAAAATGATCCGAGATGGCACGCAGAAGGACAAGGATCAAAAATTGGTGGATTTCAAATGCCCGAAGAAGCTAAAATCGCCCTTGAAAAATTAAAGATTAGTCTTGGAGAAGAACCACCAAAAGATTTAGAATATGGATATATAAAGGATTAATATGAGTAAAAACATGATGAACTCTTCCCATAAGGCAACAAATAAAAACTATCGAGATAATTATACAAAAGTTTTTGGTAATAATGAAACCAAAGGGAAAGATAATGAATATAAAAAAAAATAAAACAATATTGACAATAAATGATTCAATTAAAGAGAAATTAAAAAAAATTATAAATTTAAATATTATCGCAAAATTTGTTATAATTACAATCATCTGGATCATTGCTTTAATTCCTTTATGGTTATATTTATTAGTAAGATTAATGATCGACCCATTTGGATTTTGGCAGGAATTAGCTTTATTTTGTATATTTCTTATATCAGTTGGATGGTTACAAGGTGTAACAATTTTTTTAGGTGGCTCTATAACTTTTGTAATTTTAACAGATGAATTATAAGGACGTGTGAAGGCGAATTGGTTAGCCGCCATTCTTACAAGATGGTATATGTAGGTTCGAGTCCTACCACGTCTACCAATACGTACAAGTGCCATGTGATGGGTAACTCCTGATGGTAACGAAACTGAGATTAAGCTCAGCACTTGTACATTATCATTTTTGAAAGGCATAATATGTCTAAAAAAGGAATGTGGATTACAGTAGACAATATTAAAGACACCTCTCTTACTTATTCATATGAACGGCATAAACCGATTAAATTAAAGAATACCCCATGGTTATATTGTCAATATTGTGGTCTTTTATATCTTAATAATCAAGCTACAAAATGGTGCATTCGTATGGGATGTAACTATATATATCATAAAGATTTTAGAAGAAAACTAGGTTAAGGAGGAATAAAATCATGGGAAAGCACATGTTAAAAATACAAATAGAACTTATCGTATAATTAATTACGGTAAGGGTAAATATAGAGTTAAAAAAAGATTTGGGTTATTTTATTTTTATATAAGAACAAAATTCAAATGTATCGAATTTGATAAGTTTGGAGAAGTTATTGAATATGTAATCGAGAGGAAACGTAAAGACTTAAAATAATGGGGGGTGTTCCTAACTGCGGTCTGTAAAATCGTTGCCAAAATATGTTAGGCGGTGGCAAGTGGTTCAACTCCTCCACCCCCCACCATTTTCACTCCATATCAATTTCTCAAACTATTATACAACATTTATCAGAACATAATATAAATGTTGAAGTATTACGTTAACAAAGGAGTAAAATATAATGGAAAGAAAATCAGAGGATAAAGGTATTTCTGGCGATCATCGAATAGATGAAGCCAAAGACGCCGAAGAGATTAATAAATCTCACGGTGCAAATAAGTGTTGCGAGTCAGAATGCCACTTTGAGTGGACTGATGACTAGTTAGCACAGTCACAATTTCCATAGATATGTCGTGGACCTCCTATTTCAGTTATAATGTAAAACATTGTATTTTGTATTAATTAAACTGAAATAAAAAGGAGATTACCATGACATTCAAGGAATTAAAAAATAAGATAAAAGAAGAGCAAAAATCTTTAGCACAAAAGATCAAAGAGCAGAAAAAGACAAGAAAAGATAAAGTTTTTGGTTTTGTTCATGGGTTGGATGAAAATCGTTGGACCTATAGACATAAACATATAGCTTATTGTCAATTATTTAATCGAACTCCATATAATATGATTGAAATTTCATGTAATGACAAGCCAAGTAAACATGTCATTGAAAATTACATGTTATCATGGGAAGGTAAGATTGATGAAGCTCTACGTAATTGTGCGTAAAGATATTTCAATATCTCAAAGGGCTGTGCAAGCAGGTCATGCGGTTGCTGACTATATGCTTCACAGCCCTCTCTCTCGCTGGAACAATGGTACCTTAATATACTTGGGTGTTAAGGGTTTGAACCAGTTAGAGAGTTTAAAAATAAAATTTAAAAGAGAAGGAATTCCATACACTGAGTTCAAAGAACCAGATATGAATAATGAAACAACTGCAATAGCAACTGATATGAATAGCAAGTTTACAGAAAGGTTAAATTTATTATGAATAAATTTTTAATTATCAGTTGTGTATTTATCTGGCTCATAAATATTTTTGATTATATATCAACTATAATTATTTTAGACAAAGATGCTATAGAAATGAACCCCATTATTAATTACCTTATGGGAATTATTGGCATTCAAACAACAATGTTATTAACAAAAATACCATTTCTATTATTAATTTTATATTTGACAATCAAAGGAATAAAAAAACAATTAACTAAAAGGGAATCAACTCTTTTAGTTAAATGTTTTTCATTAGTTATATTAGTATATACATACTGTATGTATAGTTATAATCTTAAGAGTCTTCTACTATAATTAGAGGCCCAGTAGCTTAGTGGTAGAGCAGGGGTCTCTAAAACCCTCATTCGTGGGTTCGATCCCCACCTGGGCCATACAGAAAATAAATGGGATAAAATAATGAGTAAAATATTAAAAAGAATAAGAGCTGATCTGAAATACGCAATGGAAATTGAAATAAAATATAGAAAGAAAGGAGTTATTGTATTTTTGGCTAACAGTAAAGAAACTAAAACAGCATATAACATTATGATTGCACAAAAAACAGTTTCAAGAGCAATTATAAGTATGTTCCCTGAAACTGGAAAAAAATCAAAAGATATTACCGATGATGATATCATCAAGTTATTGAAAAAATATATAAATCAAGAAAAAGAAAGAAGATTGTATGAGCTAAAATTTTTAAAAGAAGCTGATGTATCTGGTAAGACTCCAGCAGAAGTTAAAAAAATAGTCAAAGATAAAATTCAAAAGTTGGACGATAAATTAATATCACATAATATTAAAATCGCTAAAAAATATCTTCCTGCTCAAGTAAATAAAGAAGAAATTATTAGATATATAAAAGGGCTTGATATGAGTAGATTCAAGAATAAAATGCAAGCAATGGGTCCAATCATGAAACGATTTAAAGGATCTGATGGAAACTTTATTAAAAATATATTATTGAACTTATAAATTTATATGGGCCAGAAAAGGTTTCGACGTGGAAAAGAAAAAAAAGTTGCACTCCGGAGAATGATATGTTACTCCGTAAAAACATTATCACTAACAATAATTGCAGACGATTATTACACCGATTTCGCAAAAGCTGCTTAATCTGTTCCACCCAATTATTCTCTTGAATTGGGATGGGGCATCGACGTAAAGAGATCGAAATAAGAATGGGCAATGGTACTGCAAACTGGCATTCTTATTTTCAAACTTACCAGCAAATGTACACCGTTGGCTCCGTTGTTATGTCAACTCCGTGTTTGAACGTGGGGGTAACTAAATCTAAAAGTTGACTATGAGTGTAGATACTTAATTTGAATTTTTGCGGAACTGGGTTCGACTCCCAGCTGGTCCACCAATAAAAAGGATTTTAAAAATGCATCCAGATATAATGAAAGTTGGTATGACAGTTGTTATAAACGAGGATATAGAAACTACTAAAGAATTATTTGGTGTTAATTCTGTTATGCGCAAAATGGCTGGTCATCCTTATCAAATAGACAAGATTACAACCGAAAATTATGTCCGTGCTGCAATAATAAAAACTTATTTATGGCATCCGGATGATCTTCGTCCAGTGGTCTTTAAAAAAAGACCTTCGAAAATAGTTTATTTTGATATAAAGGAATTATACACATGAACGTAGAACTTGAATTGAAACTAAAAAATAAATACCCAGTTATACTCAAAGACTATGGTGGTGATATGCGATATACTTGTATGGCATGGGGTATGAGTCATGGTGATGGTTGGTATGCTATTCTTGAAAATTTATTACAAGAACTTCAAACTATATCTGACAAAACAGGAGTAAAAATAATTGCTGACCAAATCAAAGAAAAATTTGGTGTATTAAATTTTTACTATCATCTTGAATATAAACCAACTTATATTGATTCTTTGGCAAACAAATTTCGAAACTTCATGTATAATCATAAATTAGGTGTACAATATAATAGTATCATACATTTCAAACGAAAATATATATGGAAATCTACAGAGGAAAAAATTCAAGATTTTGTTAATGATGCTGAAGAATTGTCTCAATATGTATGTGAAGTATGTGGTAAAGCTGGTACATTAAATAGTGATGGTTGGCTTACAACATTATGTGATAAGTGTAGAAAAGTTAAACAATGACCCCGTAGTCCTAATAGGCATAAGGATATGAGGCCTTCACCCTCAATACACGGGTTCGAGTCCCGTCGGGGTCACCAAAAAATATTTACAGGTCAGTAGTTCTAACGGTAAGAATACTGGACTCCAAACCCAGAAGTTGGATTCAAATCCCACTGACCTGCCATTTTTTGAAAAAGGATTTATTATGAAAAAATACGATATTTTAGATTTCTAACAAATCATATTGACTTTTTTAAATTACTTGATATTAATGATATTTTTGCTTATGAGCAAATATTCACTGTTGAAGAGGTAAAAAAATTTGCATTGAGTCAAGGATTAATAGTCGAATGTTATAAACAAAAGAAATCAGAGGAAATTAATATGCCTGTAATGAAGGTAATTAAAAATTTATTCAATGAAAAAAAATATTTCATTTTAATGTAAACTTTTTAGATATATAAATATTATTTAAAGGAAAAAAATAAAATTATTCTATCAATAGACCTTTTATCATGGTTAGCAAAAGGCTGGATCAAAAGTAGAAAGATAAAATTTTAATGCCCATGTGGTAGTAGGTTAGGCGAACTACGTAAGGTTGTCAACCTTAATTTACGGGTTCAATTCCCGTCATGGGCGCCATTCATAATGGGCTGGTAGCTCAATTGGGTGAGCAATGCCCCTGCAAGGCAAAGGTTGAGGGTTCGAGTCCCTTCCGGTCCACCAATTTAAAAATGATTTAATATAAATCATTAGTTAATATATATAGATGATTAAATCATGTATATGGTCCCGTAGCTCAACTGGTCAGAGCGCATCGCTTATAACGGTAAGAAGAGAGGTTCAAGTCCTCCCGGGACTACCACAATTTTTAAGGATATTTATGAAACCAGGTTATTATTATTTACATACAAATGGTCAAATAATTTGGAAGCCTTTTATTGTAGTCGAATCGGATCCTGAATATTTTAATTCTCCATATGTTGTAAAATATTGGAAAGTCAAATCTGAAGAAGATTATATCAAAATGGTCATTGAAGCAAAACATATTGATAATGGTATTAATGTTTTTTGACGGGTAGCTCAGAATGGCAGTGAAGCGCTTGGCTGTTAACCAAGAAGATGTGGGTTCGACTCCCACCCCGTCAGCCACATTATTATAGAATAATTAGAACAAATATTAAATAGCGGCATAGCTCAGTCGGGTAGAGCAATGTCTTGATAAGGCATAGGTCACTGGTTCAATTCCAGTTGTCGCTACCATTTTAAAATAAAGGATTTGAATATATCAGAAATAATCCCAATTTCAGTTAATGGAGAACCATTATACAAAATAACATTGAAAATCTGGACATATAAAATATGACAAAAGAAGAGTTGATAGTTAAGTTATGTAAACTTCATAATTATAAAAATTATTATGATTTAGGTGCATATCCAAATAGAGATACAATTAACTTATTCAATCAATTAATAAAAATCAATGTCAATATATATGCATTTGATCCTGCTTCAAATCCATATAATTTATTAGTCAGTAAATTTGGAAATAAAATTAATAGTTTCAATATTGGCGTAAGTAATAAAAATGAAAAATTAACATTATATAATGTACCTGTAAAAGATGGGGGTTCATCATTTGACAAAAACTTTTTATTAGGAAGGGATGATGACTCAATAAAATATCCTACAGATAATCGTTCAAGGATATATAAAAGTGAAGTACAAACAGTTGTTCTTTATGACTTTATTAAACAAAATAATCTACCTCTTCCAGATTTAATAAAAATGGATGTAGAGAATTGGGAAGATAAAATACTCAGTACATTTGATTTTTCAAAACATTGTCCAATATTAATAATATCTTTTCATTCAATGAATACAATTAATTACATGAAAAAACATACAAAAAAATATTATACATATGAAAGACAATATTTCATGGGTAAATATAATAACGAACGAAAATATTTTTATCTAACTCCAAAAACTTAGTCATTTAATTTCAAATGAAAGGAACTGTTAAAAGCAACAGAAGAATATATAGATAGATAATCCAAAAATCATGGAAGAATTATATAATTTATCAAATAATAAATAGCGGGCGTTGGAGAGTCCGGTACTCCATCAGCCTTCCACGTTGACGCATTTATGCATCGCGGGTTCGAATCCCGCCGCCCGCTCCAAAACTCTTAAAAAGGAGATAAATTGGAGAAAATTAAAGAATTATTATACAATTTTAAAAATGGTATTAAAAATTTAATAAAATGGTTTCCTGTTATATGGAAAGATAGAAATTGGGACAATCATTATATTTATATAATTCTTCGACACAAACTTCATCTCACTGAACAATTTATTCGATATAAAGGAATAAGTTTAAATGCAGAACATGATGCTAATAAAATAAAGGTATGTATTAATCTTCTGGACCGATTAATCAAAGATGAATATCATATAATGGCATATAAAGATATAGACAAAAAATGGGGTGAACTTAAAATGTCATACACAGTGTGTAAAAATAATTCTGACTTGCATCAGCTTCACCTAACTCGTCCGAATGTTAAAACCGAAAAAGACAAAATTCAGGAAAAAAAAGATTTTCATGCATCTTATAAACATGAACAATACTCAAAACGTAATGATCTTAAATACTTATTTAAATTAATGAGTAAACATATAGAAAGTTGGTGGGATTGAGGTTAAATTATGTTAAAAAATATTGTTAAAGTAATATTATCAATTTTAATTATATCAATATGTATATTACCTTCTGTTTATGCATTTGAAGAAGGTCAAACTTGTATCTTAAAAAAAGATTCTAAAGTAATGCAATTTATACCAGTACGACATTTCAAACCAGTTATAGTTCCTGAAGATATTACTATCACAGTTGGTCCTCCAATACCACCAGCCATGGTAAAGCAGCTTGATAGTATGAAAATAAATAAAGGAATGACTTTTGTTGGCGGGCATATAGGAGGGGTTGAAATAGATTTTGGGCGTGGACCATCAATGATCACATTTGTATTTAAAATTGGTGACATAAAAAACTGTATTAAAAATGGAATCTAAAAAGGTTTAAATAATTTTGATAAAGTAGATAAGTTTTTATACATTCAAGAAAGGAATAAAAATGAAAAAGTCAAAAATGAAAAAGTCAAAAATGAAAAAGATTGAAATTATTATGCATCAACACCAGGATGGTTTCGGTCATGTGTTTGGTTCCCTTCATCCAATAAATGCTGAACATAAAAAAGTAAGAACACAAAAATATCATGATTTAACAATTTCAATGAGTAACACAGCGGGCATAGCTCAAAGGTAGAGTACCTGCTTGCCAAGCAGGTGATTATGAGTTCGAATCTCATTGTCCGCTCCAGTTAAATATAATAAGAGGTAATACTATGGTAGACCCTATATCTTTAGATAATTTGGATTTAAAAGAAAAAGAATATGAATTAGAACGGAATAAATGGAGAGGTAGAAGAAAAATGGGTTGGATTGCACTGTTATCTATGTTAACGTTTACATTAATTCTTTTATTCGCTCCAATTTCAAATGAAAAACTTAATATATTATCTGAAACAATTACATGGTTTTATTTTGCTATGACCTCTATAATTGGTGCGTATATGGGAGTAACCGCTTGGGCTAATGTTAAGGGGAAATAATGTACGGTTATATATACGAGACAACAAACCTTATCAATGGTAAAAAATATATAGGGCAAAGCAAAGGAAAATTCAAACCATTGAATCTTGGTAGTGGTGTTGTATTAAAAAATATGGAAATCCAAGTTTAAAATAAAAATTATCAAGAAAGCAAAAAGTAAAGATGAACTCAATAAACTCGAGATTTTTTATATAAAAAATATAACTGTGTATCTTCTAATAATTATTATAATTTACATGAAGGTGGAAAAGGAGGCGATTCTAGCTAATGAGGTCATATCGTCCGGTTGAATCCCCGAAAGAACTCTGTTCGATACAGAGGAGTTCCACCAAAAAATAATGAGCCTTCAAGATATATCCCTATATGGTCAATCTTCGTTGGCAATAGTCCAGTGGCAACCAAAGCCAGAAATGGTGACGTGACCAATCGTCTTAATAAAGTGCTAACTACTCAATGAGCAAACCTGGCGATAAGGTGGAAAGCCTTCAATTTTTAACGAAAGTACTTACAAAATGCCGAACCGAGAATATTACTGTTATATATGTGCCCTACAATGTATTGAAAAATAAACACTGAGGTGACAGATGTTGGAAAGAAAGAATAGAAAATATATATCTGTCAAAACTAATGATAGATATATAAAAAAAGAATATAAAATACGAGAAAATAAAAATATATGGTTATTAATGAAAGAATTTATTAATATACATGTTCAAACAGGAGAACTTTTCACTAGAGCAACTATGTTAGAATACATATATCCAGATATTGCAAATTCAATTAAAAATATTATAAATACCGCTGATACATATAGGTGTTTGTTATGTAATGAAAACATTCCCATTTTAGAAGCCACAAAAAAATTGGGGACGTATAAAAAATTACAAGACATTCCTATGAATTTAACAACAACAAAATTAAAAGAAATTGTAACAGAAAAATCATGGAAAAGTTGGTTTGTTCCATTTGAAAATAAGTTAAACTAATTATGGTGGCTATACTCGAATGGTTTCAGAGGCAAGGTTGTGGCCCTTGTTATACGGGTTCAAATCCCGTTGGTCACCCCATAAATAAAAAGGTATGTTATGAAAAGCAATACTGAAGAAGAATTAAGTGATAAGTTAATTCAAAGAATATGTGAATGTGGTTGGAGTGCGTATTTAGTTGGAGGAGCAGTACGAGATATATTTGCAGATTTTGATCCTCATGATTATGATATTGTTACAGATGCAACCCCCGATGATCTTGCACATATCTTTCCTGATCGTAAAGTAGATCTTGTAGGAGCAAGCTTTCTTGTAACATTAATAGATAGTATTGAGGTTTCAACATATAGATCTGATAAAAATATGAAACCTGGGCGTCATAATTGTATTACTACTGCGTGCGAAACTTTAGATGATGATTTAATGCGTAGAGATTTTACATTTAACGCCATGGCAGTATGTCCTTATACTGGTGAAGTGATAGATAAATTCAACGGTAGAAAAGATCTTGAAAATAAAATTATAAGGTTTGTAGGAAATGCTGAACAACGAATTTATGAAGACTATTTAAGAATGATCCGTGCCGCAAGATTTACTTGCCTGATTGAAGGAACCTTAGATCAATCTACCTTTTTAGCAATTAAAAAAAATTGCGATCTTATATTAAAAGTTTCACCGGAAAGAATAAGACTTGAATTTATGAAAGCAATGCCATACAAAAAACCAAGTATATTTTTCGATGTATTACATGAAACAGGCTTATTAAAAAATATATTTCCTGAACTTGATAGACTATATGGGTTTCCTGGTGGTAAATATCACAATGAAACTTTATGTACACATTTTAAATTAGTTGGTGATAATATTTCACCAAAAGATCCTATATTAAGATTAACAGGATATATTCATGATATTGGCAAACCTGATGCATGGATAGAATCAAACGAAGAAAATTTTGTTGATCATGAAGATATTGGTCAAAGACTTGTTAAAGAGTGGATGAACAAATATGTATTTAGTAAAGATGAAATTAAACGAGTAAGTGATCTAACAAGATTTCATATGAGAAGTTTATCAAAAGATATAAAAAGAAAAGGGGTAAGAAGAATGCTACGACTCTTTTCTGAACATAAGGTCAATTGGAAAGATTGGTTTAAATTAAAAGTAGCTGATAAAAAAGGAAATTTGGGAGTTTCTGATTATTCAAAAACAGAATTGAAAAAAATGGTTATGATGATTTATGAAGCTAGGCACATAACCTTATCTGGAGAATTTAATGTTACAGATTTAGCAATTAATGGTAAAGATGTAATGGAATGTATAAATATTCCACCAGGACCAAACGTTGGTAAAATTCTCAAGATATTACTTGATGCAGTGATTGAAAATCCAATAGTGAATAATAAAAAAGACCTTATTAAAATTATAAAGAGAATAAAAATTTAATTTATATAGGTCATGATATAAAAGGTGATATATATGGGATCAATTATTGATAGACTAACATCCAGGCAATTAATTCGACCACCTGGATTTCTAAAAAACAATGTACAATATGAAGTAATTATGGGGTCTGTTGCTTATGGTGTTTCATCTGATACATCAGATATGGATATTTATGGATTTTGTATTCCACCAAAACATGTTGTATTTCCTAATTTAAATGGAATAATTCAAGGGTTTGGAAAACAACATAAAAGATTTGAACAATGGCAACAACACCATGTAAATGATATAAGTGCTAAAAAAGAATATGATTTTACTATATATTCAATTGTTAAATATTTTCAATTGTGTATGCAAAATAATCCCAATATGATTGACTCTCTTTTCGTTCCTATACGGTGTATTTTACATTCTACTGCTGTAGGTGAATTAGTCAGAGAAAACCGAAAATTGTTTCTTCATAAAGGAGCATGGTATAGATTTAAAGGGTATGCTTATAGCCAACTTCATAAAATGAAAATTAAAAATCCTGAACCTGGAAGTTCACGATATGATATGATTCAGAAATATGGATATGATTTAAAATTTGCATATCATGTAGTTCGTTTATTAAATGAAATAGAACAAATACTAACTGAACATAATCTTGATCTTGAAAGAAATAGAGAACAGTTAAAATCAATTAGAAGTGGTGAATGGAGTCAAGACCAATTAGTTGAATACTTTAAAATAAAAGAAAAAGAACTTGAGTCATTATATACATTTAGTTCATTACAACATTCTCCAGATGAAGATAAAATCAAATCTTTACTTCTTCAATGTCTCGAGCATCATTATGGTTCTTTAAAAAATGCAATTACAACGAATATCTCAATCAATTCAGTTCTTGATGAAATGGAAATGTATATTAATAAATTAAGAACAATAACTGAATAAACACAATAATACATATAGGTGTAAAAATGGTACTAACAAACTTTCCAAAACTACAATGTCCTTTTATTAGAAAGGACTTTGACGTGAACATAACTGAATGGAAAAAATATGGAAGAAAATTACAATTACGAAGACCATCTGCATATTTAGTAACTACTGAAATCACTCCTGGATATGAGTGGGTATTTGAGGATAAAGATACTTTTGCAGTAGAAAAATTAGATGGTAGCAATATAAAACTCATGACAGAAAATGGTAGATTAACTGCTCTTCAAAATAGAAAAAATGTAATTGACCCATTACAAATTATAAAAGGAAAAACATTTATCATCGAAGGTGTTTTTCAAGCAATTTCAAAAGGGTATGTAAAACAAGATGGGGTTCAAGCTGGCGAATTAATAGGACCAAAACTACAGGGGAATCCTTATAAATTGAAAACACATATTTGGTATCCTTTTGAAAAAGCAGTTAAACATCTATCATATAGATCATTTCATGAACATGATAGAACGTTTGATAATTGGAGTCTATGGTTTAAAGATTGGCTTATTTCTCGGTTTGCTACAAAACAAGGAAATAAAGATATTATGGCAGAAGGTATAGTATTTTATAATCTGAGAAGAAAAGCTGAAAATAAAATCTATATGGCTAAACTTAGAAGAAATATGTTTGAGTGGTACTATTCGGATAAAATTACAATTATTGATTATCCTTATTAATAAATAAGCCCCCGTAGCTCAGTGGATATAGAGCGCCTGGCTACGAACTAGGAAGTCGCAGGTTCGAATCCTGCCGGGGGTACCATTTTAATCAAAGTTAGGAGATATAATGGTCGATGAAATTAGTCAACATGATGAAAAAGAAAAAGATGTTCTAAAAGACCTACTTGAAACTTCTTATCCTTTATTAAACAAATTTAGAGAAATGTGCCCTGGTAGTTATAAACATTCACAAAACTTGGCATCGATGGTTGAAGCAATTTCAATTGACTTAGGTCTTGATATAACATTTATGAAAGTTGCGGCATTGTATCATGATGTTGGTAAAATCATAAATCCCAACTATTTTACAGAAAATCAATTAGATAGTGAAAATGCACACGATAACCTTGATCCAAAAATAAGTTTTCAAATTATAAGTAGACACATTTCGGACACAGCTTTTATATTATTACACGAAGGTGTTTTTCCCATTGAATTGATTAAAATTGCAACTCAACATCATGGTACTTCAGTAATGAAATACTTCTTTAAAAAATCAGGAAGCGACGTTGAGGATCATTATCGTTATAAAGGTACAATTCCAACATGCATAGAATCAGCAATTTTAATGATATGTGATCATCTAGAAGCAAGATCAAGATCAGAGGCTCAAAATCGTCAGTCAGAGTTTGACCCTTTGATTATTATTGAAGATACAATTAATGATTTAATGAGCGATGGGCAGTTAGATGATGTTGTAATGAGACTCGGTGACCTCCAAAAAATCAAAGATGCTTTAGCAAAAGAATTGCAAGGCACTTATCAAAAACGAGTCGATTATACAAAAGTAAAAGATGATATAAAAGAAATTGAAGGAGAAAAAATATGATTAAATTATTAAGTGCAGGAGGTATTATCAAGATGTAAATTCATTTTAAAGGAGGTGAAACATCTTGTCTAATACTAAAACTGGTAAAAAAAGTCGCAAACATGGACGTTCTGGACGTCGTCCTGCCAAGTCCCGTTATAATATTGAACGTCGTTGGGAAATAAATAAAGAACGTCGTGCCAAAAAAGAAGCTAAAAAAGCTGCCAAAAAAGCTGCTAAAAAAGCTTCTCGTTAATAGCTTGTACCGGAATGCTTGAAATCCGAGGACACTCCTTTGAATGGATTAAGTGCCACTCGAAAGAGTACTTCCGGTACATTATCCTTCATAATAGGACGAGGTATATGGAAAGTCCAAAAGGACAATGGTGGTATAATTTTGACGAAAATTAGTGTAGTCCTATTATTTATATTTAAGTCGGTGTAGCTAAGTTGGTCTAAGGCGACGGTCTGCAACACCGTTATCGGGGGTTCAAATCCCTCCACCGACTCCACAAGAAAGGAAATATATGATTATAATGAAAACTAAACAAGTAATTGTAATCAGAAAAGATTTAAATATGAGGAAGGGTAAAATGATTGCTCAGGGAGCTCACGCTTCTATGAAAGCTATTTTAGATTTAATGCATCATTCAGAATTTTACGAGGAATATACAACAATAGGGGTGACAATGCACCATGATAAACCTTTATATCAGTGGTTAACTGGTTTATTTACAAAAATTGTTGTTAGTTGTGATTCAGAAGAAGAATTGTTATCTTTAAAAAAATCTGCTGATGATTATAAAATAATCAATGCATTGATTCATGATTCTGGTTTAACTGAATTTCACGGAGTAGCAACATATACAGCATTGGCAATTGGTCCAGATGAAATTTCAAATATTGATAAAATTACCAGTCATTTGAAATTATTGTAAAAGACTCATTCTCTCATAGCTCAATTGGTAGAGCATCTGACTTTTAATCAGAAGGTTGTGGGTTCAAGTCCCACTGAGGGAACTACTATTATATGTTATTGATTAAAACCATCGATACCCGCTTGGCATTTGTTCCCAAGGCCATAAATACACATCTCTTTTATTGCCTTGGGGATTTATAGCCAACCTTCCACCAGTTTTACGTTTTACAAGACTTATAATCTCCACCCATGTATCAATAAAGATATACTTCCATCCCCATTGGCGTATTAACCATAAGTAATGACCTGTCCAAAACGATTTTTTCCAGTGGTAGAGTTTTAATAAACTCAATGTTTCTCGCATCATAACTCCTTATATTCATCAATATGAGATCTTTCTTTATCATCTGATTCAGATAAATCAATAAAATTAATAAAATCTTTTGCACCAGATCTGAGGTAATCAAATCCACCATCTACAAAAATTTCACCACATTTACACGTAACAAAATCATGACGATGTTTAGATTCAATTATAGTTTTACATAATTTACACTGTGCTTTATTTTTTGTTATCATATACACTCCAAATATTCATATATTTTTTATATTTAAGGCACTTATTTAATATTCATCCCTCTTTTGCAGCCCTTCATTGATCATTACATCTCTAAACTTACGACCATCCTCAAGCGTTATAGACGCACCATATCGGCCATATATACCAACAGCTTTTGATGTTGTAAAAATCAATGTTTTACCATCAAGTAATTCTTTTGCTTTTGCTTTTGCTTCTTCACCATGCTTTTTTTCAGCTTCATTTCTTGGTCGCCATGATTCAGGAGCATCATAGTCATCAATTCTCAACCGTTGTTTAGTTGACATTCCAAACCCCAAATCTAATAGAACATCAACAGTGTCACCATCAATCACTCTCAGAACTAATCCTTTATATCTATAAAAAGGATTTAAATTATATGTATATTTTTTTTCTTGTGTCATTTTTCCCTCTTAATTTTTTAAAAGAAACACCCTTTTAAACCAACCTCGGGCATATTTCTCTTGTGTTGAAGATTTTTTCATATAATTCATATAATGTCGACCTTGGCATACATTTAACATTATCAAAATAATTTTTTTATCCGATTTATCCATTTTAGAAAGAGCATGTAGTGTAGCTGAACCAATAACCCCATCAACTACAAGATCAGTAAACAAAGTTTCATCACGATTTAAATAATTTAACGATTCTTGAAGAAACTTTGCAGCCCTTCCAATGCCCATATTCACTCCAGTATCAAACATTTCATTTGCGATTGATTGTGGAAACTCATCTAAAAGATTTACATCCCAATATCTTGTCTCATAAAATCTTCTGACAATTGAATCCATTCTATAAAAATCAATATCTGGTTTTGTATCATCAATAATTTTCCATCCCTTCCACTGTGGATTATAACGTCTTGCAATACCACGATATGTTTCACCACCAGCATCATTAGGATCATTTGAATAAATACCTTCGTTGCCCATCGTTATATTAAATGCTTCATCAAAATTTGCCATTTTATTCTCCTATTAAAAATTTTTCAGGTGTAACTGCTTTATCATCTATATAAAAATCACCAGGAGTTTTTTTATGATATTCATGATATTTTACACCCCATTTCTTTAATTGATCTTTAGTAAATTGCTCGTGATCAATACCAGTTACTTGACCCCTTGCTGTAAATATTTTTATTGTATGTCCTTCCTCATAAAGACGATTAATTTTATCAACCATCTTCTGATTTGGTTTGGCATATTTATATCCAACATCCCATGTTTCATTACATATTGTTCCATCTACATCAATACAATAAATCATCAGAATGGATCAACCTCCTCACCTATTTTTTTACATCCAATGAATTGATTTTTACTTCTTAAAAAGTTTTTCATCACTACAAATTTTTTACCTACCATCCACCTAAAAATTGGTGCTGTATCAAGATTATAAACAAAACCATTCTGATCAACAGCCACAGCACCACAAGCCTTTATTGTACTAAACCAATATATTCTTCGTTTATATATTTTTTTCATATTGTTTATTTTGTAATATTTTAGTTGAAGAAAATCCTTCAATGAATGGTATTGTTTTGACTTTCCCACCATGTTTCATCACATAAGTAGCCCCAACAATATCATCAACTTTCCAATCCCCACCTTTTACTAAAATATCAGGCTTTATTATTCTGATAAGTTTAAGTGGTGTGTCATCTTTAAAAGGTATGACTTCATCTACATAAATTAATGATGATAATATTGCCATTCTATACTTCAAAGGAAATATCGGACGCCCAACACCTTTTAAATGTCTAATTGATTCATCATTGTTTATACCAACAATTAAAAAATCAGCAAATTTTTTGGCTTCTTTCAGTAAATGCAGATGACCATAATGAAAAACATCAAAACACCCATTTGTAAATACTATACTAGAACCCATTTATTCCCATTCTCATCCCAATAACATCTATATGAATCTTCATCCCTATGTGTGGTAGATGCTTCAATAAATTTACAACCGAGAAAACTAGTCGATGTAAATCTATGTTTCACACCCGGTTTTACTCTAAAAGAGTCACCCTTATTTAAAATCAAAGTTAAAATTTCCATTTCTTTTTCTGTTTCAATTACATACTCAAGATGTAGCTTACCTGAAATAACAAAAAAAGTTTCATCTTTGATTTTATGATAATGAAAATTACCAAAAGAAGACCATTTACCTTTTTTAACATATAAACATTTACCAAAATATAAACTATTGTCAGCAAACCATTTTTCCCATCCCCAACTCTTATCGACTACAATCATTGGTGTTTCATTCTCCTCTAAAATATTATCTGTTTTTAATCGTAAAAAATTTTCAAATACAAATCGTCTCGCATAACACATTTTTACTCCTGATTATTTAACTTTTTAGCACGTTTTCAATTCATTATATTTACACCCATCAATTTTAGTATGTATAAATTTATGACATTCTTTACATAAAGTTATACAAGAATCGGGGTCATTTGCAAAAAATGGTTCTTGTGATATTGGATCAATATGGTGACACTCAAGGTTTTCGGAGGACCCACATTTTTGACATCTCCACTTAACTCTCAAAAACTATTTTTCTAACTTCAGGTACTACTTCAACTCTTTTTTTATATGGATTAATTTCATAGTTTTTCTTTACTTGTTGAGCTTTTTCTTCTCCATATAATTCTTCATATGTTCTCTCACGTTGTTTTTCTTTAGCCCCTAAAGTCATAACTGTTTTATTATGTCCTAAAATATATTTATTATTTGGCTTTACAACTCTTTTTCCACAACCACATTTACACAACGGATTTTCATTCATACTAACAACCTCCATGATTTATATCTTGTTCTAAATCATGAAGGTTGTTATAAATTATATATGTGGTAGTGTATTAATTATTTGAAATAATTCATTTTTACATGAATTATGAACCATAAAATCTCCATAAAGACTAGAAATAAAACATTTATCAATATACCATAATATAGCTACTCCTTCTACACAGCCTCTTTTTATTTCATCATAATGTTCTTTAATTTTATCACTCAAAAAACCACAATAATTTCTACCCCCCTGAATTGTTCCGTCAACAAATCCAGCTTCTTTTGCTTGATCGTGAATTTCGTAAACTGTTTGATCAAGATCATTTAGATTAGCATCACAAATTAATGATACAAATAAAGGCCATCCTTCCATTTGATATTTTCTTACAATTAAAGGACTCCAATTTTTATCAAGTAATCTTGTTGCAGTTGAACTATCATCTCTTGTCATTCCAGCATTTGCCTGTTCGCTCATGTTTTTTTCCATTTTTTCTCCGTTTCTTTTATTGATTCTTCTGTATAAACATTTTTCATTATGATACTTATATTTGAATTATGTTCCAAAATAACAAAATAACATCTCAGATATTAAAGTAATATCTGTTCTGCTATATATATTAAATTATGATAAGGATTTTATTTATAATTTAATATTAATGTTATAAAATAGGAGGAAAATGATAATGAAAAATTTTATTAAACTTATAATTATTACAGTATTTTCTTTAATGATTTGTGCATGTGGAGGTGGAGGTGGAGGCAGCAGTTCAGATACATCCAGTAACAAATCCAATCCGAGTGTTAGTAATTTATCAGAAGTTAATAATTATATAGATCAAGTTGATGGGTGGATTTATACATTTGAAATTGATTTGTCCAATGATGGTGATCAAGACATCATAATCCTAAACGCTGATGATAATTACGGAACTGAAACTCGTGATTACTTCGCCATGGTATATTTTACCAATAATGGGAACGATCAATATGTAAAAACAACTTCATCTATCAAAATGTTTGCTCGATTTGTAAAAGTTGCTGATTTTAATGGTGATGGTTTAGATGATATTGTATCTGTTGACCATGGTTATGACAGAGAACCATTTGGTAATGATTATGTTCGTTTATTGATTCAAGAGCAAAATGGTAGTCTTATTGATGCATCCGATCAGGTCCAGCAAATATATAAATTCTGGCATGGCCTAGAAATAGTAGATATCAATAATGATGGGTATTTAGATTTCATGGCAAGTGCACTTCATGATACCATTTATGCCTTTATCAACGATGGTAACGGTAATTTTGTAGTTGATAACAGTTGGATTCCTATCGATGAATTAAATGATTACAGGGGTAATAGTGAACTGTTTTTCACTAATATCGTTTCAATAGATATTGATAATGATGGTATTAAGGAAATTATACTTGGTGGAACGAATGATCCAAATTTAAATTCTTCTGAATTTCCTGAATTACCGATTTTGAGAAATAACATGACCAGTTTCACTTTCAGTAGTATTGATACTATAGATGCTTATTCAGATATTTATATTAATGAAGATAATCCTCCAGTCATTACTTCTATGGTAGCAAGTGATGTTAATAATGATGATTACGATGATCTAGTTATATATCAAACTAATTATTATTCAGATATATCAGTCATAAAAGTCTATATTAACAATTGTAATGGAGAAGTAGTATTATATCAAGAAATAATCATTACCGGTAACTGGGATGATACTTTAAATGTTGAAGATGTCAATAATGATGGTTTAAAAGATATATTTATGTCAAACACATCATCAATCAACGAACCTTCACAAGTATATTTCAATAACGGAATCTCATTTGAATAAATGAAATAAAAAATCCTGCCTATAACTGGGCGGATTTTTTTACATAAAAATAAATTATGTTTCTTTATACCCCTGTTCTTCGATTTCCTTCCATTCTATTAATGCTTTTAAAACTCGTTCTTCTTCACTAATATCAATATAAAATACAGTCATTCCACCCCCACTATTACCTACCCAAACAGCATCTGGAAGTCTATCATGAATAAACTGCTCCTCCATATATGATTCAGTTTTTATTTCTATAACGACTCGTCTTTTCATTTTTTTTCCTCACTTAATTTGTAAGTCATATATTTGTTCTTAAAGAAGACCGTTATATTCTTTTTCTTTTCCTTCAGAAACCATCTGTTTCCACATGACAATTCTCCGTGTACGTTCTTGCGAATCCAATAAATCAAGTTCAAATGGTATTCGATCATCAATACCTAGTTTGTGTCTTTCGTAAGACATTAATGTAAAACAGTTCCACGCAGCATGAGCCAAATGATGTACTCCACTTTCATCATCAAATTTTTCACCTCGGAACCAACTCCAAACATGACGAAGAATACAACCAAACACATCACGTTTCCATTTCAATCCTTTCCACCAATTATCATCATCATATTTTTGTGTACCATAAGTATAAACTTTAGCAAGTTCATTCAATGCCCAAGGTGCAATTAAATCATGACGAATTTTTCCAGCACTGAATCTTCCAGCAACTTTTTGACCCATTTGTTTTTCTTCATCAGTATTTCTGATATACTCTTTTATTTCATTTTCTTTTGGAATTTCATGCATTACATATCTACCTTTCATATAAATTTTTTGTTGTAGCTCCTTTAATATTAAACCAATCTTTTTCTTTTCTTACTCTTTCATTAACATTATCCGCTGCTTTACACATATCCACATTCAAATTATGTTCCTCTGCCCAATTAACAAATGCTTTCACATCTTTCGGAAAACACTTCCCCCCATACCCTCTATGATTATCATGTCCAGGGATATCTGCATGACTATTACCAATTCTACAATCAGCAAGCCACATATCTCTTAGATCATTATATTCAACTCCAATTCTTTCAGCAATATCATATAATTCATTTAAAAATGAAATCTTAACAGCAAAGAAACAATTAACCATATATTTTGATACCTCTGCTGCTTCCCATGTGGTTTGAAATATAGGAGTATATGTAAATCTTAATCGAAATAATTCAACAATTCTTGCTATGACTATTTCATCACCACCAAAAATCAAACGAGCTGGATTAATAAAATCTAATTTTGCTGTTCTTTCAGTTAAAAATTCAGGGAAGAAAACAAAATCATGATTTGGATATATTTTTGCAATACTCCTAGTTGTTCCAGGTATGATTGTACTTCTCAAAATAATTATCTTATTAGTTGTAGCAACAGAATTAATATTTTTTATAGCATCATATATATTAGATAAATTCTGTGAACCATCATCATTCATTGGTGTAGGTACACCAACAAAAATAAAATCTGATTCATTGACAGTTTCTTCAAGTGTATCAAATTTATTTTCATATTTATCATAAATTTTAATATCAGCATGCAACACAAAACCATGTGCTAAGGCACGCCCCAAAAAACCAAAACCAATAATACCAATTTTATATTTCATATTAATTACATCCCATAGGCAAATGAAAAATATTGATCAATAAGTGCTGCAGCTTCAAATTCATCATTACACCATGTAGTTACTGCTTGTTGAACAAATGGATGCTGACATTCATAATCATCCAAATCATTTGCAAAACCAATAACAGTCTTCTCAGGCATTGTATAATACCATGCTAACTCAAAGTATGACCCCAATAATGGTTTATTAGAATCATAATGATTCATATTAACAATTGCCATAGAAGACCGTTTACAGAAGGTATAATCCTTTGAGGGTAATATATCAATTCCACTAATACGTCGTTCTTTAGTAATAACATATTCTCCGTCTTTTAATATCTTTCTATTAAATAGGTTATTACAAGGATTTATAAATTGAAAATCAGATGAATCTCTGAAATAACTTTCTAAGTTTTCTCTCCATTGATATGTTTCTCTATATTTTGGTGAAATCTGACCTACTAGATATATTGTTTCCATTTTTACCTTTCTATTTTTTATTTTTTATCCGTTGGATGTAAAACTTTAATCGTTTAATAGATAAACTCATAAAAATACATCCAATACCACCAAAAAATGTCATAAATAATTGAGACATAATGGCTTTTATTTCACGCCAAAATACATTCGTTGCATCATCATCAATATGATAAAGTTCATGCAGAATTACTGACATTTTTATCCATTTGGGTAAATCTTCTCGAATATACACTTCTCTTTGCTTTGATCTGGCTAAGCCAAATCTTGGTTCAAGTTCATCTTTTGTCTTTTCTATAATTGTTATCATAATAATACCTCCTGTGTATTATCCTTTTTAACTATATAATTTTGAGCCATACAAAAATCTGAAAATTTTATCCATAAATCAATAGGCAATATTCTAATTTCATATGGTTTATTTTTAGTAATACAATCTCTAATACCCTTTTTCATTCCTTTCGTCATTCCAATATCAGTATAAAAAACAGTTTTGTCAGCAACATCTCGCCAACAAAATCCTGCTTTAATACCAAGATTTCTTTCACTTTCTACATCATCATTTAAAACAAATCTTCGTGTATATAATAAATGTGATGCATAAGGACTTTCATGATAATTAATAATACAATCATACATTACAAATTCCGCATATGCTTCATTCAGATCATGATTACCAGAATAAGGAGATTCTACAACAACTCTTGACATTTGTATTTCTAAGCTTTCTTGTTCTTCTATATTATTCATTATTTACTCTCTTTCAAATCAGGCATTAATTTTTCATATACAAAAAACCACATAACTCTCCTATCTTATTTAAATTTTGTTCTTAAACCAAAAATATTTGACCTTGTGGTTTCATCTTAATAAACTTTTTTAACATATCTTCTGTTCCACCTTTTTTTCTTTTTAATACTTCTTCTATTCCTTCTTGTGGTCTTTTTACACAAGCAATTACAACATCTGAATTCTCTGCTATAGAACCATTACGAATAATTGGGGCTCCCAACTTGAATTTTTTATAGTTAGGATATATAATTAATATCGGAATACCCTCACTCTTTGCAATTTGTTCAGCAAACCTATCAGCACCTTTTTGACACCCACCAGAACAAATAAAATCACCTTCTTCGTATATTTTCCAAAATTTTTTTTCGATTAATGTACGAACCATTGATGTATTTCTACTTCGAGTACCAACAATCCCAATATTTTTCATTTTAACCTACTTTCTAATTGTTTTATTTGGTCTGGTGTATCAATACCAAAACCAATATGATTCATTTCAACTAATCTAACATGTACAAAACTCTGCATAAATTTATTTTGCTCAAGAGATTCAATATCAGTTGTGTTTTCCCAAAGATTACCGTGTTTGGTAAATACTTCTCTCGGAAAAACAAATAAACCAACATGTTTTTTATATTGTTCCAAATTCAAATATGTGCCATCTTTATTTACAGGTACTACAGCTCTTGAATTATAAATCATAAAGTTTTTATCATCAGAAACTATTTTACAAGATAAATGACTGGTCAGATCTCTATTACAATAAAATTTTGTGTAAAAAGTTATAATTTCATCTGTATTAAACTGTGTCTTTTTATTAAAAACTTTATTCACTTCAATTGGATTAATTGCTGGTTCATCAGCAGGTACAGACATATAAAAATCATAACTAGGATCAGTTAAATAAAAGTTATACGCTCTCTGACTTCCACAAGTTGCTTCAGATGTATGACTACTCTTTATAAATTTATAGCTCTTGCATAACTGCTGAGCAAACTGATTATCATTACTTCCAATTATAATATCATCAACAAAATCTAATTTTTTTGTGTTTTGAATTACATGATCTATTATTCTTTTCCCATTAAATATTTGAATTAATTTATTAGGAAATCGTTGTGAAGTTAATCTTGTTGATATAATAGCAACTGTTTTCATTATTCAATCCCGTAAAATCTATTGTATTCATCAATTGCTTTTTTATTATGAAATATTTTCTCCATAATTTTTGGTGGTACTGTAGCATAATCAACACCAGCTTTTATACAGTCAAATACATGATCAGCATATCTGAAACTTGCTGCAATAATTTTGGTTTTATAACCCATTTTTCGTTTTAAATTACAACATTGACTCATTATAAAATTATTGGAATTTTTAGCATATAATACAATACTGAACTCCGATCCAATTTCACATGCATAATCAAACTGCTCAATATCATAAACAATAGTTGCGCATGTTCTATATCCTTTATTGATTAAATATTGTAGCATTTTATATCCATTAAATTCATGTTTTAATACAAGAGGAACTTTAAAGATTATCCTATTTCTATTTAAATCCACTGTAAGTAATTCATCAATATCTTTTTGTGAATTAACCTGTACAAAAACATTATTGAATAGATGTCTATTATTAATAAAAAAATTAACAGCAGTTATTCTTGAGTTATGTAAAAGGATTGGATTACTTGTAACACCCACGACATGATCTTTCCATATATTAATATCTGGTTGAAATGCTGTATCAATAATATACTTCATTAAATTCCTCCTGTGTACTTATCCAAATCATCATCCAAAAACATTTGAATAGCAGAGTCTTCTTTTTTATAACTTAAAAATTCCATCAACCCTCTCAATTCTTTTTCAACTATTTTTAATTGTTGCATAAGATTGTCATAATTATTGAAAGGTTTTTGTTTCAAATCAAATATGGTATAAGGCACAACCTGTTTCAAGTCGTTATTTTTAATTATTTGATTAAATAATTTATTATCTTTAATTTCTTCAATTTTGATTATTTCATATAAATTTAGGTCTTCTAAATTCTGTCCTCCCCACAATTCAAGAAACTTAGTCATATTCTTCATATATGTTGTGGTCCATGATATCATTGGATTCCTAATTGCGAATACGTGATGAATATTACTCAATTTTACACCAGGCATATATTGTTCTTTTAGTTTTAACCATTTATCATTATATTCTTTTGCAACCCAGTTATAATTTCCTGGTTTAATAGCAAAACTATACTCCGGAAATTTTTGCATTAACAAACCAAATTCCCTTAAAAAATTTTCAGTAATAAAAATATCAGTTGTTTCAACATATGGTTTCAATCCAATAAGATTTTCCTTTCCTATTTGATCTATTGTTTCTTGCTCATAAATTTTATAATGATGTGGTGATATATCTAAACATATAAAGTTTTTTTCTTTTCTTAATAAATTAAATAATATAGTTTTACCACTATTTAATAATCCATTTATTATAATAAGTTTTTGATCATTTTTAGAGTTCATAATAAAATTTTCCTATAAGTTATATAATTTTTCTAAATAAATTAGTGTGTTCACATCTTCAATATCATACTTTAAATATTGTAATACTTCTTTTAACTTTATTTCAATAATTTTCAAATCGTTTTTGAAATCATCAAAACTGTTAAATATATTAGTGCGATATATATTCAAATCAAAAATAGTATAAGGTAATAAATTATCTAAATTAGTATTTTTAAGTAATGTTTTTAGTAAACTGTTATATTTAATATCTTCAATTTTAATTAAATGATGTGTTTCCGGTGAGTCTTTATAATCTTGATAATTACCAATGACGTTTAAAATAAAGTCTTCTATATTTAACTTCTTATTATAACATGTAGCCAACCATATTTTTGGATGTCTAAATACATGAAAGTGTTTAATATTTTCTAGTTTAACCGGTGAAAATTCCATAAAATAATTCCAATTGGCCCATGACATACCAGGTTTTATAACAAAATCATAATCAGAAAATTGATTCATCATAAAAGTAATTTCATTACACAAATCAACAGTCGACGAAGTATTATTAGATAGAATGTATTTTTTTAATCTTTCATAATTTTTTTTACCTAATTGTTCTAAAGATTGTTGTTCATATACTTTATAATGTGGTTTATACAAATCTAAACAAATATATCCACCTTCATTCTTAAATAAATTATATAAAATAGTTTTTCCACAATTATGAGAACCATGTATAACAATAAGTTTTTGATCAGATTTTTGCATAATTTGTTGAAGTCCGTCCTATTCTATAATTGTTTGTAAATTTATTATTATACAAAATAATATCATCCTGGGATTTTCTTTGATCACAATTTTTACAAATATAATCAGTTTGATCCAAAGTTCCATTTTTATGATGTGCTTTTAAATCTAAATATACATCACCTGTAAAGATTTCTTTCATTGTTTGGTTTAAAAAATTTCCCAATAACAATTCACCATTATAATCAAAGCAACACATATTAACAGTCCCATCTACTTGAATCTGATATGGACTGTTGAATGGTCTATTACAAGTTTTCTTTATTATTTCTCCTTTTCTATATTTATAAGATGACACCCAATTATGAGGTTTCCAAATTTCTACAGTAGCACTATCGTTATATATTTCTTTAATTTTTTCAATTTGATCATCATTAATACCAGGAATAATTTCAAATGTTAAAATTAAAGGTATATCTGTTCTTTCAATTATAGTTTGAATATTATTAATAACACGATTAAAGTGTTGTGATGTAACACCGGTTAATTTTTTATAAGCTTCAGATTCAACCGAATGAAGACTTATTCTTAAATTTTCAATACCAATATCATTTAAAAATTTTATTTTAGTTTGTGATAACAAATATCCATTAGTTACAATATAAACTTTATAACCAAGTTCTCTTGTATATTTAATTTTTTCTAATATAGTATCATCAATGAATGATTCACCAAATCCCGAAATTGTTATACCAGTTATATTCGGCAACTCTATTTTAATTTTATCAACAATAAAATGGAATGTATCCAAACTCATAACTTCCTTTTTTCTATTAAAGGTAGTAGAATATGGACAAAAAATACATGAATATTTACACTTGGTGCAAGTTTCAATTCTTACTTCATTTGTATTAAGCATTTATAAACCTATATAATTTGATAAATTTATCTATATAACGATAAAGAACACCTGTGGATATCATAGCATCAGCATCACATCTTGCATCTCTTGGAATAAAAGTTGATTCCATAAATAAACCATCAGCACCAGCAGCGATTGCTGCCATACCAACCTGTTCAGCATAAGTATGATCATATATGGTAGAGTGATTTTGAAGATGTGTTATATCAACCAATACTTTAGCTCCATTATTTTTCATCATTCTAATATGTCTCGGATCGAACATTACATTTCCATAACCAAAAGTTGTTCCTCTATCAGTTATAAAAACTTTTGCAACACTGTTTTGTTCTAATACTTTAGATATTGGCTTTTTCACATCATATGGAGGCATCCATTGAGGTTTTTTAATATGAATTGGTTTTCTTATTTTAACTGCTTCATTAATAAGACTGGTTTGCATAGCTAAAAAAGCAGGAATTTGAATGAGGTCAACTAAATGACCATACTGTTTGATCTGCTCAATATTATGAAAATCACTTGTGATTTTAATTCCTTTAGATTTTATTTTGAGTAAGTAATCAATACCCACATCAAATCCAGGTCCTCTGTAATTTAGTAATGTAGATCTGTTATCTTTAACACATGATGATTTAAAATAAAAATCAATATCTGAGTATCTATCAGTTATTTTTTTTATAATATTAGCATCTGCCTCTAAAAATGCAAAATTTTCTATTACACATGGACCACATATCAATATCATTCTTTTTTTTATCACAGTATCCCCCATAATGATAATTAAATACATCACAAACCGTTCTAATGATCAGTTAAACTATCATTAATAATACAATATATGTTGTGGATTAACCACCAAATACACCGTTAATCCGTAATATATGTTGTATTAAAATCATCATTAAATGAAATATTCTCAGTTGATATTTTATCTGTTAATAATTTATTCATATACAATAATATTTTTGATAAATTATAAATATGTTTTTCATCACACCCCCTTCAACAGAATTCCTAAAATAAAACATACTTCAAATACATTACCAATTGCAACTTGGGTATTCCCTGCTGCTTCAATTCTTCTAATTAAACTACAATTCATACCTGTTCTTTCATATATTTCTTCATATGATATTTTACTTCAAATGATCATACACACGAACTTTTAATCCACTCTCTTGTAAAATGTACTGAGCAGATATATCATAATAAGATATTTTAACAACAACAATTTCTTTTATACCAGCATTGATAATTTCAACTAGACATGGTGTACAAGGAACATTACAATCCATATACATAATAGCATCTTTTGTTTTAATTCCTGCTCTTGCAGCATTGATCAATGCATTTCTTTCCGCATGTCCAGCAACACACCATTCAAGACCTTCACCTGATTTGAATCCCATTTCAGAAATATATCTTGGGCATATTCCTTCTAATTTACTTTTATATAATTCATACATTTCATCGTTTTCACACTCTTTATTTTCGAAACCTGCTACTTGTCGCATTTTTTTATCAGTTAACCATCGTTTATCACAAGTTTGTACTCCCCTTGGAGGACCATTATAACCTTGTGATATAATAGCCCGATCTCTTACTAAAATTGCCCCAATTTTTCTTGAAAGACATTGACTTTTCTTTCCAACTACTTTACAAAGTTCAAGATACCATTCATCCCATTTCATTCCTGTTCTCATATTATCTCCAATCTATACACCATTTATACCTTGTATATTACCAGCCCTGGATGTTCAGTGAAAAATATATTTTTTAGGTTTATCCGTAATATATGAAATCAAATCAAATTTGCCATCACCAGCATTCTCATCAAATTCAGGAGGAGTTAATTTCACATTGTGATATATATTCAAAGAGTTCATCGTTATCTCACATCTCCATCCCCATGTAGTTTATTTCTTTTAAGTCTATCTAAAAGTTTTTTAACATTATGTTTTGCAACATCCTCATATTTAATATCAAATTGATCCAACAATCTAGCTTGATACCACATTTGGTCTCCAATTTCTTTAACCAAATGTAATCTGAATTCACCATCAACGATTCCATTTTTATCTCTAAAAAGTTTCTTGATTTTTTCTGTCATTTCACCAGCTTCTCCAGAAATCCCAAGAGCATAATATAACCAACCAGGTTCCAAACAATTTTGTGCTGCAGTACCAACATCTGTTTTTCTACATTCTCTTTGATATTCATTGAAATCCATTAGATGCCTTCCTCCATTACTACATTATGTTTAATTTTATGACGTTTAATAACAGTTGTAAATTTTTTATAAAGAGCTTCAGCTCCTTTTTCGGCAATATTCTTTTTATATTTAAATTTAACCCAAACTGTTTTATTATTTTCTTTAATGATCGTTCCTGTTTGTACACCTTTATTAATATTAAATTTAGCATTCATTAGTTACTCTCCTTATTTTTTCAATCTTTGTAAGAACAATTATCATAATGATAAGTCTTAGTTTCTATTCAGATGTTGTGAGTGCTTCATAACCACTATATAAATCGTTATTTTCAATACCCCAACAACAATCAAGCATTTCAAGAATCAATTCTTTTGACATACCCAATAATGGAGCTACTAATTTAATTGGTTTTGGTCCTGAAACTTTCATCATTTCATTCATTTTTACAACATATTCTTGGTAACAATCCGGAAATAAATTTTCACGATCTGAATAATCCGCTCCATACCAAACTTCATCAATATTCTTACTTTCAGCAACACTCATTGCAAGAGCAATAAAAATTGTGTTTCTTGCTGGAACATGCATATCATGAACATCTTTATATTGTGATTCAACTAAATCGCCGGTTAGTCCACTATTAACATTTAAATTTTCAATTTTGATTGTTTGATGTATAATTCCCCATTTATCTAATTGTTTTTTGGCGAAAACTAATTCAGCAATATTTTTTTGTTCATAATCAATTAAAATACAATGAGGACTTCTACTTGACATTTGAGCGAGTTTTAACATTAGAACACTATCAGCTCCTCCGCTATAAAGTATTACAACATTTTTTTGTTTGGGTGGTATAACAAATTCACTCATAAATTTCCTTTCATTTTTTATTCGATTTATCAAAATCATTTAAAATTACTTTCATTATTATGTTCCTAAAATTAATAATAAAATCTTATATTTCAATCCATTATACAAAAGTTAACTATATATATTAATTAGTGAAATATAAATATTTACTTATTTATTCCACTACTTTACAAAAGGAGAGTTTAACCATGGAAAACCATTTACAAAGTTTGAAATTAAAAGTAGAAAAAGCACGAACATCTGTCAAAAAGGCAAAAATGATGTTGAAAACTGCCACCGGTGAAAAAGACATAGCTCTTCGAAAGAAACTTTTAAAGGCTGCCAATACTCGCCTGAAGAAAGCAGAGAATAAATATCTTTCAGAAAAAGCTGAATACATCCGGTCCAAAAGAGAAACCAAATGGATTAAAGTTAGAAAATTCTTCTCCAGGAAGACCAAGACAGCACCGAAAAAAGATGTCGGTGAGAAAAAACCAGCCACACTATCGGTTAAAAAAGTATTCGTTGGTGTCGGTACAGCAACAGCTAGCATCGGAACGGTAATTCTCACATATATCCTTTATAAGAATTTCAATGAGAGTAAAGAGGAAATGCCGGTACCAGATCAAGTATAACTGCATCTAAAATAAGGAATTAATTCGATTCCTTATTTTTTAATAAAACTTTTTTTATTTATTTTTTTATATTCTATATATATTAATTAATGAATATAAAACATTAAAGGAGGAATTTATTATGCAAGATGTTTATAACGTAGTTAAAGACTTAACCAGTACGGACTTCCATTATGGTAGTATAGAAGATCGAGTTAATTTTATAATCGACAATTATGGGGAAGCATTAACTATTTATAGACTAATAGTCAACTCATTGGAAGAAGCTGATAAAAAAAGAGATGAGGCACATACAATGCTTCAAAAATTAAGAAGCGATGAAGAAAGATGGAATAAAACTGGAAAACTACCAAATAAATTTGATGCTGAGGAACATCAAACAAGAAAAGAACGATTAACTGAATTACGAGAAAAAGAATACGATATCATGTACAAAAATGGGCCTCTACCGCATAACAAACTTACTAATATGATCATTCATAACATGTGGTTATTTAAAAGACTCAATATGATTGACCTCGGTGTTAGAAATATTCTTGGTCCTATTTCAGAGAAGACCATTAAAGCATTACTATGGCCAATGACTAAAATGATGTATATTTCAGCAGTTGAAACAGACAATTATAATACTGAAATATTTCTTAAAAAGCAAATAAAACAAATGAACAAAATCCCCAAGTTAGTGAAAGAATATGTTATGAATCCTTAACAATCAACCACTGGTTGTAAAATATAAGTCTTATGGGGGCTTATATTTTTAGTTCTTCTTTCCACCTATTAATATTTTTTTGGCATATTTTTTCAAAAGATAGTGTTTCATCTATAGCATATACAACTTCTTTTTTGAAGTCTTCATAATGTTCTAGTGCCCACAAAATTCTATATTCTATATTTTCTATATTAACATCAACAACACCTCTCTTTTTATATATATTGAGTAATCGTGTTTTTTCACTAATAATCATAGGAGTTTTTGTCATTAATATTTCGGTTGCAATTCTTGGGCACCCATCCTTTCTATTGCTCATACACAAACCAAATTTACTTCTATTTAATACATCACATAATTCATTCCTTGTTTGCCATCCCATAAATTCAATATTAGTTACATCATACTTTTCACATAATTTTTTACCAACTTTTGGTTTATTTCCACAATGTACAATTTTTAGTTTTTGGAATCGATCATCAGAACTATTTGATATTACTTTAATAAACTCTTCTTGACCCTTCTGACTTATTTGTGAAAAATTACATGGCCAACAAATATCCCATATCTTTTCACATTCCTTTTTTTCATAAAATATATACGGAGAAGCTGTTTTATAAAATGGCATACAGAGAAATTTATTATTAAAATCCTTTTTATCTTCTTGAAAAATTACATCGTATATACCACCATACTGTGGATATGTCCTTTTACCTGTACCCAAGTACATTTTAATTCCAAGATTATGGTCAGTTTTGGTTATTGCATCATATTCTCTAAAACCACCTCGCCATAATGATACAGTTGGAGGTGGTTCTTTAAAAACTTTAACTAAACTACGAACCCATCTTTGAATATATTTCTTTCCGTTGATATCAAAAGTAATATCAGAATGAACCTTATCTGACAATCTCCATATAATTACTTTATCAAAATAATCATTTCGAAGCAACCACAGAGGAAAAAGTAAATAAAAATCATGACATTTTCTTTCAAATACTTTTAGATTTTTATATTCATGATAGTATTCAAGTTCTTTAATATTCGATCTAAATAACCAAAGTGTTCTCATTTATACTCCTTTGTAGTTGTACAATAAGTGTTTATCGTTTTAACATTTCTCTTGTTACTTTTAGGTCCTTACATGCCCAAGCATCCCATAAATAATTCTTTATGTATGCATAAGTCAAATAACCATATCCTTGTTGACCCCAATCACTTCCCCAACTATTCTTAAATTTTATCAATCTATCTTCATTATTATATCCAACAGCACATACAGCATGACCACCATACATATTATTCGGGTTTTTAGGTAGTCTAATAATTCCTTCAAAACCAGGATAGAAAAATTCATAAAAAACTGGAACCCCAATTGGTACTGGTCCATTTAACAATGCCGATTGTAAATCTTCGAGATTCTCAATTCTCCAATATGAATCAATTAATGACCATTTTGCGACCATTTTGGCCCATCGTTTTGGTTCGCCATAATTTTTATCATCATACACCCAACCCTTTTCAGTCGGTACCCCATGATTTTTTAAAATTTGCATAGCATAACGAATAGATGTTCCTTCTTCATCTGGCCATGCATCAATTTCTTTAGCTTTCCAATATATCCAAGATTCTGAAAGATTATATTCTTGTTCTTTTCTTGTATCTCTTTTTCCTTCAGATACTTCTTGTTCGTGCTCAGTTTGTTCTTGCCATTCTTTCATAGCAGTAACAGCAAAAGCAACACAACTCCCTAATCGTCCTTGGTTTTTTATCGTTGACATTCTATCCGAATGATCAATAAAAGGTGGTGCTTTAAGTTTTACATCAGCATTAGATTTAATAGTAGAAAATTTATAATCTCGTTTATCAGGTGGGTCTTTTCTATAATTTAATGGGAATCTTGATAACAGAGCATCAACTGATATTGGTGCATTGAATTTTCTATCAATCTCTTTTTGCATTCTATCTTTCTTACAAATAATAATATTATCACAATGTATTTTTTTTGATATTTTCATAACCACCCCTCTCCAAAATATTTATCTTTTCAACACATTAATTATTTTACTATATAAACATTCTTATGTATAATCTACTCTACATATTTTTCTAGTCAAATCAGAAATAATAAAATCTCTTGGCCATGTATCCCATGTATTTTTGTTGTTAAATCTCTTAGTAAAACCAGCAGAAATCAATGCTAAAGTTATCAAATTACTACAAAATAATGGTTCTTGTATCGCATTAACTTCATCGGGTTTCAAAGGTTTATCTTTCATTAATGGTATAAGTTTTCTACCTACTAATCTATTCCATGCAGTTTTAAACAAAGCAGAAGAATTATATGATAAACCAATTCTTTTTCTTATAAACGATATAGATTTCTTTATATGTGCATCAGTTAATTCTGGAATACGAAGCAACATCATCTCTGGTCTTGCCGAAACAAATTGTTTTAGTGATTTAACCGTTATTTTATTTTCTTCAGGTTTATCAATAATTTGTATTCCGTAACCTGCAACATGATTTTTATCTATAACCATCTTAGAAGACGTATAAGGCGTTCCTTGAGCTGTCGCCATTAATTTAGCCATAAACTTGGCATGTTTTGTTTTAATAAATTGCTTCTTTGCAGAAAATGCTACAACTATATCTCCTGGTATCATTTTATTAACAAATTCGTTTTTTGTTACAAGCGGGGTTTGTTTTATAATTTTCTTCACACTGGGTGACGTATAAAATGATATCTCACTAACAGGAATATATCCCGTTTTAACTAAATCATATAATATCTCAAACTTTAAATCCATTATTTTATTCTCCCCTTAATAGGATTAAAATTTTTAAGTTGTGTATAAGGAACTTCCATACATCGTAAACCAATAATTGACAAGGAATGTAATGTAATATAGTTCCCTCTTACTTTATTTGGTGATAAATCTAAATTCGGGATACCTGGTCTTCTTTTTGCTTCAATTGTATATGCTTTACTTAATTCTGAATTTTGAAGAAATTTTTTTAATAAAAATCTAATTGTGTCAATTCTCATTTTTCTTCCAAAATCACAGATAATATGAAACGAAGTCTTACCAGTAAAAATAATATGAACTTTTCTTACAAGAGGCATTTTATCCATAACAAAATTATAAACATCCGCTGTAACTTTTTTTGCCCAATGAAATCCATCTCCTGGATCGATATCAACATCAATAATACCATATTGCTCTATTGAAGTCATAGCAGAATAAAATCCGATTGTTCTTCCCGTTATAATCTTATCATAATTTTGTGGTGTTATTCTTATAGTTTTTCCACCAACATTTCTTCTTATTATAGGTTTATTTAATTCAGTCATTATTAAAACAGATAAATCTCTATTTTTCGTTGTTTGAAGGAATCGAGCTTTAACACTCTGATAGTAATTCCATACTTGCAATTCACTCAGTCCAGATTTATAAAAATTGTTTTTTATAATTATAGTATTAGGATTTTTAGGATATCCCATTTATAATACTCCCAAGATCTTTTTTAATTTTCTCTCTAACACTCTCTTTATGCATGCCGTTCTTTACAGACTCTTTAAATATCTTCTTAAAGTTTTTCACATCTTCTTTTTTTAGATTCTATAGATTCATTTTTCATTTTTTTCTTTTGTAAAATTACTAATCATCTTTCTTCGCATAGGACATGTTTACTACAACACCATTTACCATTTTTAAATTGGTGTGTAGCCTCTTGACTACATCTATCATCGCCCTCTGTATTTATATTTTGTTCTAAAATAATAGTTTATCCTTCGCACATCATTTCTTCATGATCAGGTTCTCCATTCTTTTTTTGGCGAACTCGATTTACCAGTTATCCAATAAACCATTTATTTAAGCACCTTTTAATTTAATATATTTCTCCAGAAAGATATTGATTTAATACTTGATAAGTGCTTGATAAATCTACTTGTGGTATAGGTTGTTTTTTAAATTGATGTATAAAAACACCAGATGGGTTCAATATATCAATATTTTTATTTACTTTCATTAAAGCTCTAAAATCAATATCATCACTTAAACCACAAAAATTAAATATGCGTGGTATAATTAAATCAGGATCTAATAATAAATCTTCATATTTAATTGTCATAACATTTTTCATACCGCAAAGCTTTGGTACAATTCTTCTCATACTATTTGAGTATAATTCAAGTGGTTCTTTTTGTTTCACACCTTTAATATTTCTAATTCTCGCAGCCACATCTAAAGGATGTCTAACTATATGAATTATTTTAGCTGTTGGTAAAAAATATTCATTCCATTTTCTACAATATTCAATTGGTTCAATACCTTCATTAATATCATAATATGATATTATTTCTCCCCAATTACACTTTGAATTATTAAATTTTTGATCTAAATATGCAATAATTTTGTCTTTAAAATCATACTTTTTCAATAAAAATTTATCACAAAATATACCTTTTATATGTGGATGAGTTGTAAGTATTTTCCTTACAATACTTGTACCTGATGATTGAAATCCTAAAATTAATATTTGCACCATATATCATCGTCTCCCTTTTATCATCTTAGCTGTCATATCAAATTTGACATGTTGAAAAACCTGTAATTTATTTTTAACAATATATTCATTTCTTGTGCCTTTAAAAAGAAATGTTTGTTTAATTTTTCTTAATGGATTCTGAAATGTAATGATCTTATTTATATTAATATATGGTTTAAATCTTTCTTCCCACCCTTCAAGATCATACCATCTCTTACAACCTTCAACCTCAATATTTGGAACAGAGAAAATCAGTTTAGTATTTGGTTTGATATTATTAATTAATTCCAAATCATCTCGTACAGTCTGTAAATAATTAAAGGCAACAATCAACGATACTTTTCTTAAATAATGATAATTTTCTCTAATATCAACACATAAAAATCTATAGTCTGATATATTCAAATTTGCTATATCAACGTTTCTTTGTAGTGGATCAGTGCCTACATAATTTTTTATATTTCGTTTTCTTAAATAATCTGCAAATTCTCCTCTATGACAAAAAATTTCTAGAACTCTCTTTTCATCTTGAGAAATCCAGTTTGCTGACATTTCCAATATTCGTTCATGCGGTGCTGTGATAATCATAATATTATTTCCATGTAATCTTTGGATTTACAACATTTCTTAAACACTCCAACATACCCCTTTCATATAATGGCTTTAGAATATTATAAACATATTCTATCTCATTTTTAATACTTCGCGTTGGTTTGTAGTCAAGATTCTTCAATATATTTACAGTATATTTATAATAATGCTCACCTGTATATTCACTTCTTGGGGATTTAATATGATCAATTTTAACTCCACCAATAACATCAGAAACCATTAAAGCAATATCATTCATAGAATGCCATTCTGATAATTGATTCCAAACTTGTACCCTGCCATTGACTGCTTCATGATTTATAGCTATTTCTAATGCTTGAATACTATCGTTCAAAGAAAGAAAACCTCTTTGATGTTTTCCCTCACCATAAACTGTCAGAGGTACACCCAGCACAGCCTGAACTATAAATCTATTCACAACAGTTCCACCAGCTTCATCACTATCGAATCTACTAAATACTTTTGTTTCATCAATTTCATCTGTATATGCACCAAAGACAACTGATTGTTGAATATCAGTACATTTTAAATCCCATGCTCTTGTAAGAAAATCAATCAAATATGTAGATGCTGTTTTACTACAATGATAAATAGAACCAGGACGTCTTGGATATATCATTTCTACAGATTCTCTACCTTTATGATTTATCTTAATATATCCTTCTTCGATATCAATATTAGAATAATGATCATATTCTCCAGTTGTACCAATTGTGACATAATGACACTTCGGACAATATTGTCTCATAAACCATAATATATTATTAGTTCCTATGTAATTATTCAAAAGTGTGATGCTTGCATGTTCTCTTGAAATTTGACTATATGGTCCTGATGGTATGTGAGCTAAATTAACAATAGTACCTGGGCACTCATCTCTAATGATATTTTCAATTTTTTCTGGTTGCGTCATAATATCACAATACGCAAATGTGAACTTACCCATAGATTCAAATAATTCTTTTTTTTCATCCATTGAAAGTATAGGAATTGCTGATATAGATTCCATATCAGAATGAATCCATTCTCTTCTTAAAAAATTATCAACGCCAAAAACTTCATGACCTTTTTTCAAAAGTCGTTGAGTTAATGCATTTCCAATATACCCATCGCACCCCAATATTAAAATTTTCATAATTACCTCTTTCTAAAAATTCCTGTTATAGTATTAAGGTTAATTCGTTCATCTCTAAATATTTCTTTAAGTTTGAAGCTTTCTATATATTCTTTGATTCCAAAAATATGCAAAGTAATATGTTGGGTACATGATTTTTACCGTGTTTAACATCCTTCTCAACTTTACATTTACTAAATGGTGTTATAAGTTCAATTGTCATTTTTAGTCATCCTTTTGAAATCATCATAACAAATTTCTAAATTTCTTACTTTTCCTTCTTTAGTATTAGCACTCCATATAATATCTTTATCGTTCATTTGTGGTGAAATAAATGTTCGTGGAATATTCCCCCACCTTACTTTATTTTTAAAATCTTTGTATGCATACCAACACGAAGTTTGACCATACCCAAGTAGTCTTTTATGAGGTGGAACACTCTCAACATATGATATCCACTTCTTTAAAAAATTTATTGATGTTTTATTTATTTTATACCCTTGTATACCAATCATTGTTTTTCTACTTGGTTTTGAATGTAATCTTAATCTGATTGAAATATCATTAGATTTTATAAATTCAATGAGTTTTTTAAGATCTCCTCGTATATACATATCTATATCAAAATGTAATATATAATCTTCTGTTGTGTATTCCAACATTACTCCTAAAATACTTTTCACTCGAGCATCAGCAGCGATCATTAACTTCCATACTTTATTATGTTCAGTTACATGTTTTTCTTCTACTTGTTTTTTCAATCTTAATAATTTATCCACTGACATTCGAGCAGTCTTTGCCATTTCAACCATGTTAAAATTATCATTTTTAACATCTAAATTTTTATAATGTTTGTATAATGTATCAACTTGTTCTGGTGTTAAACCTATTGTGCTTAATACAACAGGTATATATAAACCATTGTGGTACTTTAATGATTTAAGAAATAATTCAGCCCAAGGAAAAAATCCACTTGTCAAATAAGCATGTATAATCATCTCATCCACTCCTTAATTCTATACCCCAAAAAATCAAATAATTCTTCATTGGATTGACGATAATATTGTAATAATTGATTTCGTAGTGCTGGTTCCATTTTCATTGTACCTTTATCCCATACACGATAAAATTTTTCTTCCCTACTTTTAATGAAGTCCTCACCAAAACTAGATGCCCTCTCTTTAACATTACCTGAAATCTTTTTTGTTGGTAATACAAAATCTTTAACCCCAAGAAATTTATATATTTTTCGTATTTCTTCTGTTGTATTTTGTTTCATATGTTCAGTAACACATATATAAATTTGATCTTTATCAAAATATTTCAATACCCTTGTAACTAAACCTTTATAATAAAGACCTCTTTTGTAATATACACTTTGTTGTTTAAATAATTTATATGTAAAAGCACCAACACGACCCTTTCGATGATGCAGTTGGTAATTTGAAAACGCTCTATCAACTGGATTCCTTACACATAAAATTAATCTAACATTAGGTATGTATCTTTTTATTAATTTCATTGATTTATGATTTACCCAATATTCAATACTTTTTTCACCACATACTTTATCTTTTTTAAACGCTTTCTTATACCAATTGAGTCCTTTTTTATAATTTTTCGGATAACCCCAAAAATGAAATTCAATTGAAGTTTTAGTTTTTTGTCCCATGAATATATCTGGATGTTTATCCAAATTCATAAATAGTGCAGAGGTGCCACATTTTGCCGCTCCAATAATAATAAAGTCAGGTAATTTCATATTTATCCCGCATAAAAATTTGGTTGATATATAGTATCCCAATGAATACCATCAACAACCGGAAGTTTAATTTTTGTTTTTTTATTGGTTTTTAAATTTATTGTCGCCATTCTGATTGTAGTTTTTTTATTTCTGTACCCATCACTTGCAAATATATATATGACATCATCAACAATAACCATACCCCTCCACCAACCTTTACCACCACCAATCCTAATTTTTTTAGTTGGTTCCATTGGTATTTTGCTCGTATATAAATCCTTATATACAAGAATAATATCATGTCGTGTATGAGTTAAATAGTAATCATTGTTATAAAATATACCATCATGACAATCATAATTCCTTCTATTAAATAATTTTTTATTGTTATTTAATTCAATAACTTCTCCTGAATTAAGTTTTTGGTTTTTTCCAAAACATGTAATAAAAATTCTCTTTTTATCAAATGATATACAATTTGGATGACATGAATGTGGTTTCACTTTCATGAGTTCATTATAGTTTTTGTTTAAATCAAAGTTTCGTTGTTTAAAAATATCCGCTCTTTTTTCAAATAAGAATTCAATTTTTTCAAACTGTGGGTTTAATGGGGTATTAAAAATTTCAATTGCATCAAGACCAGTATTAACTACATAAAGTTTGTCATTATATACTTCAACATAATGAAGATCATTAAATGTTGACTTTTTAAATGTTTTTTCATATTTCCAAGACTTTATATTAAAATAATGTAAATCTGACCAGTCGGTTGCAATTAAATATTTTTTATATACTTTACCTCCACGCCATCCAACTCGAGTCCATTTTTTATCATGAACATATTGCTTCAGAATTTTATTAGCGATTGGATCATATAAAATCACACCACCTTTATTTTGTATAATTGATTCTACTGGTAATATGAATTGCAAAATGTTCCCCCTTAAATATTTTTTATATAAGTCATGCCTTCATCTGTTAATTGTAGTTCAAGATTATTATTCGGGTTTCTTCTTAAAAAACTTGTTAATCTCGGATGGAGACTTTCACCACTCCAGAATTCAACAATATAACCAATATCAACGGCTCTACCACCATTTTCTTTTATTGTACCTGTATAAATACGTCCTAATTCACCTGCGGCAACCAACCAAAAATCATATTCAGTTGCTCGATGTTTTATAATATCGATTACTTCATGATAAGAATTGGTATATTGATTTTCATAATGACCCACAATTTTAATTATATCTATTGAATATTTTGACAGATATTCTTTAACTTTTGGTTTCGCTGTAATTAAAGCAATTTTTCTATTTTTCATTAAATCAAGAATATTCTTTTTATTTCCAGGTCTTCTTAAAGTCATTAAATAATTAGATTCTGGATTACAATAATTTTTAATATCAAACTCAGAATCATGATACAACTGTGGCCACTGTAACATTTTTCTTTTAGTTATTTCATTGATTGATTTTCCTTTTTTTTTAATTCTTGGCCAGAATGTATCATCAAAATACATTTCAGGACAATCAATAAAATCAGCTTGCCTTGTGTAATAACCCCATAATTCAAAAATTTCAACAACTTTTGTTGCGGGAAGTCCTTCTTTTTTAATGATAATTTCCAATTGTTCAAAATTACCTCGAAGAATAGCATCAAGAAATTTAATACCACCATCACCAAACCGGATATGTGAAAATGGAATTTTATATATTATACATTTTTCTAATTTCCCCAAAATATCATCTATTTTATATATCATTTATAATTCTCATAAAATATTTAATAAGTTTTGACATATTAAATTGTCTTGTACCTAAGTGTTCTATCATCTCCCTTGACCATTCACCCATATATATTCTCAACGGTTCATCATTTATCAATCTTTCAATATTTTCTAAAAATGATTCAAAATTATTTTCTGCTATAAAACCAGTACGCCCATGAACCAAATAATCTTCAATCCCCGACATATCTGCTTCTGTACCAACAACTGGGCATCCGGTCATCATCGCTTCAGCAGGTGGCATATGTAAACCTTCCTGCATAGCTGGCGCTAACCAAATATTAATATTATTATAAAAATATTTTTTTTGATTAATTGATGGGTTTTGAATATATTTATCAACTTTATGTGACATTGAACTATTTCCAAACATCCATAGTTTCACATCATATTTATTTTTTAAAATATTATAAGCATCAAAAATCCACTGTGTTCGTTTAATATTCCAATGTTTGCCTTTTGAATAAAGACCACCAAGAATTATTATTTTTCGATCATTTCTTACATTCATTGGATACAATTCATCCAAATCATAACCAGGTCTTATAATTGTTGATTCAACTCCGTATCTCTTTAATTTTCTTTGTAAACATATACTATTCACCAATTTAATTGTTGGTGCTTTTAAAATAGTTTCTATTATTCTATTTTCAGGCATAATCCATGTTTCCCAACCTCTTAACCAATGTATTTTAACACCACATCGTTTTGGGGCTTGAACCGTTGGGATAACCGATTTATACCCTGTAGCGATTATAAAATCAGAATCAGGAATATTTTCATCACTATTACATATTATATGTTTGGATTTTAATGGAGTCCATGTATGCTGGTTCCTTCCACTATCAATGAATGTAACATTATGACCCAAATCAACAAGTGCATTACCCGATCTGATTAATGTCATTGAACCACCATTATTACCTAACCCAGTCCGTCTTAAATCAAATATTATTTTCATAGTCATTAAACCTTTCCATTACTAAAAATGTAATTGAGTAACACATTTTTAAATTCATAATTTGCCTTTTCACCACACCCATAATCACATAGTTTCATAAATTCTAATTCCTTCATTAATATTTTTGGCAATAATAACTGGTGTTTTACCAGGATTTATTAAACTTACATAATCCAAAGTAATTGGTTCACCAATATGAATCAACGGAATTCCTAATAGTAATGCTAATTGTGAAATATCAGAATTGACAGTCCCAATTACAAATTTAACATTTTTAATAGATTCAATCAATCCTCCCATAAGTGTAGCTTGGGGTTCAATTATTTTATGCAGTTTTTTAATTAAGGTAGTTGATTTTATTATATTATTTTTATTAGTTCTTGCGTTTGTTTCTAAATTATCAACTATACCTATATAACCATTAATCGCATTATTTGCCATAACAATATTTGGTTTTCTTGGTTTAAAATCATAATTCATTTCATTTCTATGAATTTGCCATTTTACTTTATATCTCCAAAGTCTAATATCCGGAAAATAATGTTTTATGATATTATATCTTTTTCTAAATTTGATTTTAAAATATTTAACAAGTGTATTATAATATTCCTCCTTATAACCCAATAACTTATAGCAGTCTCTTTCCATTGATGAATCATCTTTAATTCTCAATGGAACAAGAATGTCAGCATATTGGCCATATAAATCAAACCGAGATTCTCTAGTTAAAACAATAATACACAACCCCGGATTTTTCTTCTTTAAGTAAATTGCATGAGGGGCAAATCTAAAAAATTCCCAAGATAATTCACCAATAAATGGTCCGAATAAAAAAGCTTTTGCTTTCATTTATTTACCCTTTATCTGTAAGTCTTCGAACTTCTCCAGCCAAAACCTCATTTTCTGTTTGAAGTTTTAGAATTTCAATTATTGCTCCATCAATCATATTATTAACTTTCATTAAATCAATTGCACCACCATATGATCCTTGATAATTATATTCAATTAACTGTCTTTTTAAAGCTTCAAGTTTATCCTTATTTTGTTGAATCCATATATTATTTGTTTGTTGTGCCATTTTCAATTCTCCTTTTCTGATATAACAGACTTTTAAATTTTGTAAATATTTGTTTTGGTGCAATATTATATCTTTTATCCACAATAAAAGTTATAGGACTATTGTGTATATTATATGTTCTTGTATGATACATTTTTTGACAACCAAATTCTAATACATCAACTTTGTGTAATAATGATAAATTGGGTATTGCACTTTGAGAACCAAATGTAAAAAATGTGTTTTGTAATATTACTAATAATAAACCAATGAGGGATGATTTCTTTCCTGGTTTCATTTGATTTAGATCAAAAAATCTATTTTTGTTATCAGGAATATATTCTCCTTCCTTACCGCATATAATAAAATTGAAATCTCTCATTAAAGTATCATCTTGAAATATAAGATCATAAAAGTCAGGCCAACGATTCCAATTTCTTTTAAAACCTTTTCTAAATCTAGAAGCTAATACTACAAGTGGTTTATCTGTAGGTAAATAGTTTTTAACTATTTGAAAATTTTGAGCTCTTGGTCTAAAGGTAAAATCCATTTGATTTTTAGAAAATTGATTCTTCTGAACAAATTTCCCCTTTCTGATATCTGGATATAAATGTCTTATAATATTATATTTTTCATTATATTTTTGTGCAAACTCTTTTATAATTTTATTATATTCAGCCATACTAAAACCAACAAGTCTAAAACACTCTGGAAATTTATCTTTATAATCACCGGGTATTCTTAAAGGTACTAATATATCAGCAAACTTACCATACAAATCAAATCTGTCAGATCTAGTTAATATTATATATTTTGGTTGATTTTTTTTATTTTGTTTAAACATTTTTGGAAGCATTGGGGCAAATCTTCCAGCTTCCCAATACAACTCACCTACAAATGGCCCCATCAAAATAGCATTTTCTTTTTCCATATAGTTACCAATCCGACTGTAAATTTTTATTATTTATTAATAGTTTAAAAAACTCATCAAAACTTAAAGCATTTATTTTTTTATCTGCATTTTCAAATTCAATTGTTTTAAGTTTTTTATTTATTTCCATACTTCTACCTCTAGTTAATTTATTACAGACCGACCCTGTCATTTTCCCACAATGTATTCCAAGTTTATTTCTTAAACCAAGAATGTATGGTTTTCCTTTAGAAGCTCTATCTAATAACCTCCAATATAATTGATCGTGTTTTTTATTATGACCAACTAATAGTTTCAAATCTAAAAAACCAACATTTCTAAAAAAATTAGGTTTAACACTCCATAAACCCGACCCGCCCAATTTTCCACTTTTTCCTTGTAACTCAGGGTTTATTTTTAGAACATCAGTTCTTTGTTTAATACCACCAGGTAATTGTCCTATTACTTTAATATTATCAATATTATTTTCATTTACATATTTCCAAGCAGCTAATAATTTTGTATCCCAACCAGGCGTTACGATAATATCATTATCAAGCATTACTAAAAAACTATATTTATCCTTCATTGGATCTTCTTCATGTTGCCTGCCAAAAAAATTACATGTACTACCTTTACTAAATGCATTAAATGTAGACGCATCTGTGTTAAATGTAATTTGTGTAACCTGTTTATTTTTATACAATTTCATAAAATATGTAAAATGTTCTTCAATTTTATAACTTGTTTGATTATTATATACATAAAGTTGATAAGGTAGTGTTGAGTGTTTTCGAATTGCTGTAATACATTTTTTTGTTATAGCAAGTCTATTTCTTACTGTAAGAAATATTTTAATCATTTTATTTAAACTCCACAACCAACATTAGATAATTTACCTGTTGAACATTCTGTACTTGTTTTATGTCCATATTTATAATGACACTTTTTACATACAGACCAAGTCAGATCAGGATCAAGTGCAAAAAATGGTTCTAGTTTTTGAGGTCTTTCATGATGAACATGTTCTGCTTTTTTACCACAATACTGACATTTATAATTATCTCTTTTTAAAACAAAATCTCTAAAAGTTTGGTATTCAGATTGTGTATATGGCTTTATAATATCTTTAAATGGATCACCACCTTTAGAATTATATAAAGGACATTCACTTTTACATTCTTCAGAACAATAGAAATATGAATTATCAGTACCATTCTTTTCTATACATCTAATACGTTCATATAGTTGAGTTTTTGTTGGAGTAAACCAACCACCTTGTTCTTTTGAATTTGGGCAATTATGATTTTTACAGTGTACTTGAATCTCTTTTTCTACAGACTTATTTGGATTATATCTCATTACTTCAATTTTATAAAATAATGGATATTTATTTTTAATTTTACTTATTGTATTTGTTGTATATTTATTTTTTTTGATTAATTTTTTTATAAATATACTATGTTTTAATCTTAATTTTTCAGATTTTTTTCTTCCAAATAATTCATCATACGTCTTACCTTTATTCCAAGGGGTTCTATTTTTTAAAGATTTAGATATTTTTTCTTTTGTACTAATTGATAATTTTTTACCAGTATTATTTTCCTTCATTTTTTGAAGTGTTATATTAGAATAGATATTTATTTTTCCTTTATTCCAAGGTTCTTTATTATATAAAGGATGATTTTTTCCTGTTCTATTTCTAAACATATATTCCTTCATTTTTGGGCAACTATTTTTACTTTTACTACAACACCATTTACCATTTTTAAATTGATATTTAGCTTCTCGACCACACCCATAATCGCATAAAATCATCTGTTTAATAAATCCTCAAATTTATCAATGACTTTTTTCAATTTATCATCAGTATTTACAAGTTCATCATAACAGGGACTATAACCATCTTTCGATTGTGGACAAGGTTTATGTGAATGAATCCAGCATGGTGAGCACTTTCTTTTTGCATCAACCCAAGAGGCATAAGGATATGTACTCAATCTAATATAACCAGGGAATGGCCCGAATACGCCAAAACATTTTATATCCATAGATGCAGCAATATGCATCAATGCTGAATCTGTAGCGTAAACACATTTACTTAATTTAGTAAGAGCAATTGTATAAGCAATAGATTTTGAATGTTTACAAAAGTTAAATATCATTTCTGGTTTTTTCAACATTTTAATAAATTCATCAATTTTTTCTGATTGTCTTGGGCTATCAGTTAAAACAACATAGTGACCTCTCTCATTCAGTTCGTCTATAATTTTAACCCAAAATTCATGTGTTGGAGTTCTAATGGGAGAACTTGCACGTAACTGCATCAATACAAATGATTTATTCACAATCCCCCATTCTGTTAATATATTAAAACATTTATCAATAAGTTCTGTTTTCGGATCTTGTCTTGGGATAAGTAAATTATCTGGTAAATTTAACCCAAGCCATCGTGTAAAAAGATGGTAAGAATTTACCGTTCTTGCTTCTTCACACCTTTCAATAACACCTTCAAATAACATATGATAATCTGACTTTATCATATGTTTAAATAAGAATGGTAACTCTAAAACTTCATCAACACAAGGCCAATTATTTACCATAGGTTGATATTGCGGACCACAGGCAAATTTGATTTTGCATGTGGGATATTTGTTTTTTAAATATATTAGATTGGGTTGAATAAATAGAAGATCACCTATTCCTCCAGTTCGGAATACAAGAATAGTTTTGTCAGTTATATCCTGACCAATATATGGCTTATAAACATTTTTAAATTTTGGTACTGTAGCTTTCAACAACTTAATTTTTTTATTTTTTCTATCTTTAAAAAGTTGTTGGAAAACACCAAGTCCCATTACATATTTTTGTTTCTTTTTTAATTGTTGTCTACTGAAATAATTTTGCATAAAACCAAAAGTCTTTTTTGCTTCAGCAATAATAATATTAGGTGGTGTTTTTCTTAAATCTTCTAATTTCAATACATGTTTTGCATTTTCGGCAGAGATACCAAATTGTCGCATAATTTGTGAGGGTATTGGTAATATATCTCTTTGAATTGTGTCTTCTCTCCAAATTCCACGTTTCGACTCAACTAACATTTTAATTCCTTTCGTTTTTATTTTTTATATAAAATCTATCAATTTTTTTTCAGTTTTGGTTTCAATTTTTTTATTCTTTTGGCATAAACAGCTGCCAACTTTAAATCCAATTTTATTGCATCCAATACTTGTTTTTTACATTTATTTGGATTCTTTGCTTGTGCACACATTCCTATATGAGCTTTTAACTGTTTCACGTTATACATCGCATCATTATATTTACAAGTGGCTTTGGCAAAAGCTCTATTTTTACTTAATATAGGATGTGTTTTTGCTTTATCCATACATCTATTATACATCTTAGAAGCTCTAATTCCATACTTCATAATGATCGTACTTAAAGTAACATCATTAAGATAATTACTTTCTTCAAGCCTATTAAGAATTTTGTCAATTATTATTTCTGATTCTTTAATCTTTTCAAAAACACCATTTACATCTTCATTTTTAGGAACACCAACTGGCCCATTTCCTTTCCCAAATCCTTTTCCTTTTCCCTGTCTTTTTTCTGAGTCATCCTCAATACATTGATTTGTTTGATCGCACCAATGAAAACCATCTGGGCAATCTTTGTTTTCCTTGAAAAAATATCTTTCTGCTTTTAATATAAGTTTATCCTCAACACCAGTTTGAATAGGAACACATTCCTGTTTATCTTTGTTAAAATAAAAACCCCTTGGACAATCTGTTTTATTTTTATTATACATTATTTCATCCCCTTAACATCTGACATTGTTCTTACAAGAAGACCATTTGCTACCGCTGTTAAAGGATTTTTTGCTCGTCTAATTTCTGAAAGTTCAAATGGTAAATTATAACCTGATATAACATCTTTAAACAATTCAACAAATCCTTTAGGCATACTTGTACCACCTGAAATAACAATTGGTATTGGTTCATCAACTTCGATATCAACCTTATCATTAAACTCTTCAATGATCTTCTTTACAGTATACTCAATCAATGCCTTATGATAGTAATAAAGAGCTTCTAATACTCTTTTTGTTTTTTTATTTTTAATATGTACTTCTCCTGATAACTGCATATATTTTTCTTTGATACTTGTAACTCTATTTGCAACCATACCAAGTGAAGCTGCTGCTTCATTATCAATCCAGTCTCCTGCTCTTGCAGTTGAAAATGTTAATGCTTGAATACCTTTATATGCTATAGCAATATTTGCCATTCCTGCACCAAAACTCACACCAATACCACTAAATTTTTCTTGGGCACATTCTGAATAAATAATTGCCATTGCTTCATTAACTGATGTATAATTTACTCCAAGTGTTTTTAAAATACGAGCAAATACATTTTCATGATATGTTATAGATCGACCTTCATCAATAGCCTCAGCAGGAACTGAATATGAGCAATATGCATCTTTAGTTTGAACATCTCCAATTAATTCTCTAATCATCAATGTTAATACATCAATTGCAGAAATTTCTTTCGGTGAAATCAATCCTTTTTCCATTGGGCGTGAGATAGTTTGACCAAAAATATTTGCATATTTAAAAGCATCAGATCCAATAATAAATAATTCATCATCATCGCTTCGCACATAATTGATATCACTCAATTCTGATATTTGAATATCATCTCCATCAAGTGGAAGAAAAACATTTCTTGTCATATTAACTTCATTAGAATCTGATCTGGCGCAAACAATATGCATTGTACCACAATCAAGGCCAATTGAAATAGTCTCGCCTTTTTGTTTATCTTCGCTGTTCGCTTCATCTGTCATTAAATACTACCTCCTTAATCATCTACCTGCATAATTCTTGATAATAAATCAGCACTTTCATCAAGATTTGAATTATCTTGTTCAATTTTTATTTTTGTTCCATTACCCTTCATTTCAAAAGCATCAACATTAATAGATGGAATAAAAGTTTCACCCAATTCTTCAATTACAGGTCCCTTCTGTTTCTTTATTTTTTTTGTTTGTTTTTTCTTCGTAAATTGAACTACTTTTGTTGATTGTTTTTCTAATAACTTTTCAATATTATTTAGTTTATTATTAATTTGTTCTGTATTTGAATCTGGTTCAACCGTCTGATGTCTAATAAGTTTACCAATTAATGTTTCTAATTGATCGATTCTTTTTTCATATGTATCTATTTTTCGTTTTTTAGGGCTTCTATTATCGACAGTAAAATCATTATTAGTCAAAACTGTCTCTTTACCCTTGGTATCAGAAATAATTTTAAATTTTTTAATACCTTGTGATTGTAGATTGGATACGACGAGATTTATACTAATATGTGAAATATTAACTTCAGCAGGAGTTCTAAATGGAGACATTCCTGGAAATTCTATATAATGTCCTTTCTCACTAATCTTTAAAATTATCATTTTATTATCTTTAAATATTCATCAATGAGTTTACCATGTTTGTTAGTTTTCACTTTTTTACCATTTTTTTTAATATCTTTAATAAAAAAAGAGCCATCACCATCCATAAAAAATATTGCTTTTCCTTCTTCCTTTGTTCTGTCAGGATCTACTATTACTTCAAATGAATGACCAGGAGCTGAAAGTATTCGAATATATTCAATCATTTTAACCAACTGATCATCATTATCTCTAACTAGAATCTCAATTTTAGTCATTGGTTTTTTATAGTAAGCCATTTTAAATATCCTTCAAGTTGTGTGTTATTATCTGTAAAATCATTTTTAGGGTTGTTAGTAATAGTACGATCAGAATTCAATACTTTTTCAATAGTTCTTTTTTGATCTGGCATTACCATCAATTGAGCTTCACCAACTTCACTTATCCAATGATAATCTTGATGCTCAAATGAAAGTTTAATCTTTTGTTCAGGATCTTTTATTCTACATAAATAATTATGACAGATACTTCTTCTCTTACCATGATCTGCTAAATATTCAAATTTATCAATTAAAGTTAAAACTTCAATATCAAGTCCAGTCTCTTCTTTAATTTCTCGTTTACAACATTTTATCAAATTCTCACCCATTGGTTTATCGCATTTGCCCCGAGGGAATTCCCAATGTCCTGGCCAATGATCATCTTCTGCTCTTTGTATCAATAAAATTTGTTTGGTGTTATTCTCATCTATTCTCATGATAACACCAGCAGCAACATTCATAACAACTTCAACTTTATCATCATGACCAATTATAGATTCGATTAATGCGTTTTTATATTTTTTCATTATTTTTATCTCCACAGATTATATTAGATAGTTTGCCAGTAGAACATTCATCTTTATGACCGTATTTATAATGGCACTTTTTACATACAGACCAGGCAAAATCAGGATCAAGTGCAAAAAATGGTTCAAGTTTTTGTGGTTTTTCATGATGTACATGTTCTGCTTTTTCACCACAATACTGACATTTATAATTATCTCTTTCCAATACAAATTTCCTAAATGTTTGATATTCCTCATCTGTATAATATTTTTTAGTTATTTTTAAAGGATTCTGCTTTAAGTTATATAAAGGGCATTGTTGTTTACATTCTTCAGAACAATAAAAATAACACCCATCATTCCCATCAATTTTTTCAAGTTGTCTAATTCTTTCATATAACTGAGTTCCATTTGGTTCAAAATATTTTCCACAATTTTTACACTTTACTAATATTTCTTTATTTTTTCCTTCTTTTATTTTTTCTATGTTAGAGAAAAAAGGATATGTTTCTAAATAATAATCAATTCCTTTTTTAAGAGTAGTTGAAATTTTATTTCTTAATTTTCTATCTTTCATTCTACCTTTTGCTTTTTCAGACATTAAATTCAACGTTCTTTTATTAAAACAACCTGGTTTATTTACATTCCATGGTTTTCGACCTTTATTCCATTTAGTCATTCTTTTAGATTGTTCTTTTTTTAAAATCTCAGCTTTTTCACCACCATATAATTCATTCCATGAAATTCCCTTATTACTACAACGATTATTTTTCATTTTTCTTAAAGTTTCTTCACTATAAATATCTTTTTTTCCTTTATTCCATGGATCCATAATATTCATTGGATTATTTTCTAACATATTTTTTCTTAACTTTTCTCGTTTTTTATTTGCTTCAGCAATGCCTAACGTTTCATCCCAGCTTCGACCACGTTTCTTTATATTCATTTTTGTTATCATTGCTGGACATTGTGTGAATTTCTCAGAACAACACCATTTTCTTTGTCCTTTTCTTGGTGGAAATAATGCTATTCTTTCACAACCATATTCACATAATTGAATCATTTTATACCCTCTTATAAAAATATAATTCAATAACCATTCCATCTTTTAATTCAACTGTATCTTTTTTTATAGTTAATACTTCACCATCATCAGAAATTAAATAATGATCGCCATAATCCATCGGACCATATTTACTATTTACAATAAATCCTGCTAAATCGTCAACAGGTTCAGGTAAAGATATTAATAAATCTCCAGTTGAATCAATTTGTGTTTGATTAATAGTATGAAAATATCTTGTATTAAATACATATGAATGTTCATCATGTGTCATAGTTTCTTCACAAGTCCCATCCAATATTAATGTAGAATTTGATGTTTCATCTAATCCCCAATCTCTTTTAACATTTCCTTTAATTTGAAAATCAGGAACATCATAATTTGAATAATGTGAATATGTAGATCCGGCTTTAAGATTAATTGACATTTCTTTTACTAACCAATCTGATTCTAATATTAAATATGATGGTATTTCGATTTCATATCTAATTGTAGCAGTCAATCTCCAATCAGCAAGATTATCAGTTCCACCATATCTTGAACTTGCATCACTAACACTCGTTAATTTGTATATTGGTTTAATATTACACGGTATGACCAGTTCATTTTTTGCTGTAGATTTAACTATCTTATCATAAGCTCCAGAACTTGTCCAATCTAATTTATATTTTAATCCTGTATATGGATTATAATATTCGTAGTTGACAAATTCTTCTGGGAGAATAACAAAAGTTGTAAAATATTGTGGATATATCCATCTTTCATAACCACCAAATATTTGAAGTGTCAACATTCTCATATCACAATATTCATAAAAACTATTAAGTAACATTATCAATTCAATATCACCCTGCATTCTAATGAAACCAACTGTTACTTTATTATTTTCATCTTGATATACAGGATCAAATATTCTTTTGATCATACCAGGAGCTAAATTAGGGAACCTCCAAAGTTGACGTCCACCAGCATTAGCATCAGCTACATCGAACTCACCAGATGGATTTAAAACTAATGCGGGCAGGGTTGGACGATCCATTTCTCTATTATATTGACATGTCTTTGTTATATACTCAACTGCCTTATCATATGTAGCCACAACTCTATGTTCAAATCTAGGATATAAATGTAAAGAAAAATAATCAAGACTATCTTTAAAAAAATTCGCATAGACATTATGTATAAAAAAATACATCTCTCGTTGAGGTGAAGATAACCCCTGTGGATCTGCTCCCATATTTTTTCCTCTTATTTACAAACTATATTTGATAAGTTTCCTGTATTACATTCATTTTTATGTCCACATTTATAATGACACTTTTTACATACAGACCATGCTAAATCTGGATCAAGTGCAAAAAATGGTTCTAATTTTTGAGGTCTTTCATGATGAACATAGTCTGCTTTTTCACCACAGTATTGACAAATGTAGTTATCTCTTTCCAATACAAATTTTCTAAATTGTTGATATTCAGATTGTGTATATGATTTTGTAGTTTCTTGAAATGGATCACTTCTTAATCTATATAATGGACATTCTCCTTTACATTCTTCACAACAATAAAAATAACAACCACCATTACCATAATCTTTTTCTATTTGTCTTATTCTTTCATAAAGTTGAATATATGTAGGAGTAAACCAACCATTTTGTTCTTTAGAGTTTTTACAATTATAATTTTTACAATGAACTTGAATTTCCTTTTTATTATATGGATTATATCTCATTTCTTCTATTTTTGAAAAAAATGAATATCTTTTATTTAAGTACGATATTGTAATTTTCTTATAAATTCTATCACTACATTTCATTGATTTACTTTGTTTACTTCTTATTATTAATGAACGTTCATGTCCATAAATTTGATCGTATGATTTATCTTTTCTTATGTTTATTATTTTTGTAGCAGTTTCCTTATTGTATATTTGTTCATATGTCTTACCTTTTCTTTTTAAAGACATTTTTTCTTTACTTTCTCTGGTATGTTTCTTCCCAAAAAAAGGATTATCAGAAGCAAATCTTGGTTTACCCATTTTTCTTTTACTTTCTTCTGAGTATATATCTTTTAAACCTTTATTCCATGGTTGTTTCCCTTTATGTGACTCACTCATTTTTTTCTTTGATTCTTCACTTCTTTTTTTACCAAGTCTATTCTTTTTTACTTCCGGACAAGCATTCCAATGATGTGAACAACACCACTTACCATTCTTCATTTCAAATTTTGCTTCCTGACCACAACCGTACTCACAAAACATTATTTATTCTTCATCCAACTTAATAATCTTTTTATGCAAAATATCCGTAGGTACTATTTGTTCAAATCCCGCTTTTCCAGAATTTTTACTTTCTTCATGATAGTCATTCAACATATGCAATGCTTGAGATGTAGCAATTTGTACTCCACTGGTTCTTACAATTTTTCTATTAAGTTTTTTAACAATATTCTGACGTTCAGTTATTATAAATAAAAATTCATTTTGGTATGAATTTAAAGTAAATCCATAAATATTTAAACAATCAAACAAAGTTTTATCATCTATCTCAATCTTCGAAAAATTAATACTCTCATTCATTACAAATGAAATTTCATGATAATATTCTGCTTTAATATTTTTGAATTGATTTAAAATATCTAATGTACTCTTTCTAAAATTGTGAAGTTCAAGAAATGTTTCACAAAATTTTGATGACTCAAGATTTTTGTACATATTTATTTTAATACCTTCACTACCTCCACATCTAATTGCTTGATCAACACTAAATAAAAGAAATGTTGATTTTTTATTAAGAAAAATTCCAATATTGTAAAAACCATCAAGAAATGGTATTCGTAAATTATAACTTCTATTAAATGATTTTCCAAGATTCAAACTCATTCGCAATTAACTCCTTATTCAGATAAAAAATTCCAATCACCAGAATTACTTTCTTTATTATCTTCGACGTTTATTTTTGCCAAGATTAATTTCTTTTCCATTAATTCTTCTTGTATTTTCATCTGAAAATATTTATAACTTTTTGTAGTTTTAGGATCACCTTGTGGGTCCCATAAATATAATGCTCTAACAATATTATCTCCAAATTCATCAAATGGAAATTCATCTTTTGATAAATCAATTTTAATTTCAGAATGACTTTTTATCCATTCAATAAAGTTATCTTTATACTGTTCAGGTATTTCATCTGAATAAAAATTAACTATTCTTTCAAGATTACTACTAAATATATTTTCTTTTTTTATTCCAACTTTAGTTTTATTTTTAAAGAAAAAATTTGAAATCTCATTTGAAATTGGGGTATTTTTATCAATTTCGTCAAATACTTCTTTATTTGTTATATCCTTTCCTATTTTTTCAGCGACTTCAAGTGGAATAATCTCATTTATAATTTGTTCTAAATTAAAGGTATTCTTAGATGGTAATCTGAAATTATCATGTACTTTATCATGTAAATTCATAATATTAAGACATTTACCAATGACCTTATCAATTACTTCATCTACAGCAGATGAAATATTAAAATCTTTAATTTCAGGGCATTTATTATCTATAAGCATTTGTTTATATTTATCAAATACACCAATACTATCAAAATATTTATAACGATTTGAAATTATAGAATTTAAATTTTCAATATCATCTTTACCTATAAAACTAAATACAAAAACATCTGTAAAACATCGTAATTGAATATGAAACAACGCCTTATTTGTAATAATATCGCTTGTTTTACCTTCAAGACGACTTCTAATACAACGAATATATAAACTAAAAAGAAATAAATCATATGCGATTTCTTGATTTTCAGGAGTTCGAATTTTATTATTATATTTAAATACAGGTATACTTAATGGTAATGCCTTATTATTTATCAAATGATTTAAATATGACGTATTATAGAACACTTTAGACATATATAATAATGATTTCATATCATCATCACTAATCCCTGGTAACATTGAAAATTCACCCTTTATATATGGTTCAATGGTATTTTGAATTTCGTTTGATAACGTTAAAATTGGATCTGGATTGATCGAGTGATTATTTAACATACTTTCAAAATTTGATAAATCATTTTTTAATACACGTTTTACAAATATACTATCAACTTCAACAAGAGGTTTCTTTTTTTCTTCTAATTCAGCTACCGTAATATTTTCCATATCATCACCCAAAAACTTATCTAAATCAGCAATTGTTGCTTTAGTTTTTACGGCATGTTCTACAACCTCAGGCGCCGACCTGGGGGAATCTGGAGATATTTCTTGCCCTACAATCTGAGATGATATCCCTTTTATTAATGATGGTAATTGATGTATTATCTGATTTGATTTTGATTGTATTGATTGACCTAATAATTTAGTACATAGTTCAAAAAAATTATCTACATAATATCTTAAACATTTTCCTAAAGTTGCAAATATTTCAACTGGAATTATAATCTTCGTAAAATCTGTTTCGTTTGATAATAATCTTATATCTACAACTGAATTTTTATTATTACTCTCTACAAAGAATTTGATATATAACATCATATTCTTTTGATATTTTCTCTGAATTTCAGAGTTATTACCATTCGTTTGAGTTTTGACTAAACGTAAAGTTTGTAATAGATCACTTGCATTATGATAGTTGAGGTTATAGCTTTTTTGATAGTTATTGCTAATTGAAAGGTTGAATAAAGGTGGATTAAAGAACTTATAATCTTCAGTATTTGTAGACAATGAAATTCTTAAATAACCATCGGTTCCATATACCTTATCCTTGTAAGTCATTAAGGTCTGACTAAACCATTCTATATTTTCTTTATTTTCGTACATCTAAATCTCCTTTGAATTTATTTCTTTAATATTCATTTGTTCCATTAGCGCCCTTGATCAACCCGAAGGGTTGCTCTGCCCGAGTAGGGCCTTATGAGAAGTACTTGAACCGTCAGGTTCTATTTGTATTTTTGAATTTATATCTTTAGTTTAATAGTTGTTTTTGTACTTATACTTTTTTTGAAATTATTTTTTAATCTAATTCCTTTTATTACTATTTGTATTTTTGAATTTATATCTTTAGTTTAATAGTTGTTTTTGTACTTATACTTTTTTTGAAATTATTTTTTAATCTAATTCCTTTTATTACTCTTTATATTATTTCATCTATTATATACTTAGATCATTAGCTATAATATATATTACATATATTATAAGCTGGCTCGTCCCAACTACCTTGGATTCCAACTGAAATCATCACATATTAGCTTTAAAATTAATAATATTTGATTCACTTTTACTTTTTAACTCATCCAATTTAAATTGTAAAGCTTGCTCATTTTGATTTTGTGTATAATATTCAACTTTGAATTTTTCCCATTTCCTTACAGCAACACCAGCAGCATTTTTATATTTACCATAATAACTTTTTAATTGTTCATGTTCAATCATATAATGTTTAGATGTTTCATTCAAAGCTCTGTAATAATCTTTGTGTATATTAATACGTTCCCACATATTTTGGCATGCTAAAATAACTCTATATTTTACACCTCCAAATAATTCAATATTATATCTTTTGATATATTGTTTTTTAGACATATATACTTTTTCAGTTTCTATGTGATATTTTCTATTTCCGCCTTCTTCATAACTTTTTAAAACATCAACATCACATGGAATTTTTATATCATGATTATATGCTGAACACCAATATGGATTTATCAAATATAATCTACATCCATCTTTATCTGGTTTTGAACTCCATTTTAATTTACTTTTATTATATGTGATAATATCTCCATATTTAAAATATGATTTTTTCTTAAGATTCACAAATAATACTACAGTTCCGATACCTCTTCCCTTTTCTTCTATTTCTGTATTAGTTATAATACCAAGAACATTAGAATTTTTACGAATATTATTCAACGTACAAGCATTGATATAATTTTCTACTTTATTCATGGTAAAAAACACCTCCAAAATCCTCTGATATTAAATTATTCATAAGATCTCTTTCTTGTTTTTCATGATCTACTACATAATCTTCTTTGTAAATTGTTTCATGATACTTTAAAGCAAGTAACTTATATATTGGTATCGAACCATTATAATTAAAAAATACAACATCATCAAAACATAAAGTTCTACTATTAACCATTATATAAATTATCCTTCACCTGTTCAAAATCTTTAATTAATATATAGTGACCACAAGCTTTCATTACCTTCTTTATTCGCTATATCCCTCCAAATATTTTGTTATTTCTAAGGTTATGTTCTCATAAAGTTTCTTAATATCCTTAATTTTTTTTATTTCAATTTGACTTATGAGAATATTTTGTAGAGAAACCAGATATTTATTAATATTGATTGTGGGGTCACTACTTTCTTCATTTATAGCCTTTGTAATTGCATTAGGACATTTTTCACCTGGTCTAAGTGGAGGATGCATCATATTACATTGCGGGCATATATTACCAACAGGCACCGGTTCAATTGGTTTGGGAGGGATCATTATATCTGGTGGTAATGGTGTATTTTTACTAATAACACCCTGGTTATCTATACCTTGATGAGAATTAATTCCTTGGTTTGTATTTCCTGTAAATTGAGGGTTTGGTTGAAATGCACTTTGTTGCTCACTATACCGTTTAATTAAAGCCTGAATATCTTTTTCGTTATCACTCATTAAAAATCTCCTTTTTCATGTAATGTTTGAATTCTGTTGTTTGTTCCTAAAGTTAAAATTTTATTCTTATTAATATGTTCCATCTATATATATTAATAATTGAATAAAGTTTTTGGAACAAACTATAAAATTTTGCATAATATTGAAATATAACACAATTTAATGAATTGGAGGTGATTAAAATATTATCTATATTATGGGAAAGATATAAATATAGAATTTATTTTTATGTTATAATTACAATAATTATTTTATTGCTTATTATACCATGGTTAATCGGATGGTGCAAAATAATTTCTTAAAAAGGAGATAAAAAACAAAATTGGAATTAACACTGGAACAACAAAAGATAGTTGATGCTATAATAAGTCAATTGGAATCCAATGGGATGAGTCGTAAGACTTCATTTTTCTGTAATCCATTTGTTTTAACAGTTGGTGGATTTGCAGGTACTGGTAAAACAACTTTATTATGTGAATTAAGAAAAGAAATAAATAAATATTTTCCATGTGTTAATGTTTCTTTTGTAACCTTTACTGGTAAAGCATCATCTGTTTTACAGAGAAAATTAGAAAATGCTAATGTTATATATCCAAAAGATTATATAGGAACTATTCATGGGTTGATATATAAAGCAAAAACTAGATATGATCCCGACTTAAAAACACATGTTATAATAGGATGGGAATTAAAAAATAAAGATGAAGTTTATATTGATATTATTATAATTGATGAAGCATCAATGGTTTCAAAACAAATATGGGACGATCTGAATAAATTTAACAAACCAATCATAGGAGTTGGTGATCATGGGCAATTACCGCCTGTTGGCGATCAATTCAATTTATTGACACATACAGATTTTCAATTAACTGAAATTCATAGACAGGCAATGAATTCACCTATAATCGCATTATCTAAAATAGTTAGAGAAGAAGGGTATATACCACAAAACAACAAGTTTTTCTCCAAAGATGTATTCAGACTGAACTGGAATAATAAACACTGTAAAGAAATTTGGGAAAATAAAGTTATATTTGATGATAATTTGATTACTTTATGTGGGTTTAATACAACAAGATGTAATCTAAACAATAAGATACGAAGGAAACTTAAATATTCAAAAAATAAAATTCCATATCCGGGTGAGCGAATTGTATGCCTTGTAAATAATCATGATATAAAAATTATGAATGGGCAGATAGGTACAATTCAATGGTTAATGCCTGAAAATTATGGTTTATATCGAATGACAATTGATTTAGGAGACCCTGATCCTATTGAATGTATGGTGTCTCCTAAATGTTTTGGTGAGGTAACATATACCATGTATGATGGTACCAAACATTTAAAACAACAGCAAAAATATGCAGCAGCAAAAGGAGCTTCCCGAGTTGACTTTTTCGATTATGGTTACACCATGAGTGTGCATAAATCACAAGGATCTGAATGGGAAAAAGTAATTGTATTTGAACAAAGATCTAATTATTGGGATGACGAATATTATGCTCGATGGCTTTATACTGCAATAACAAGATCAAGTAAAAAATTATTTATTATATATAACTATTATGGGTAGACAGGAACCCAAGTGAGGATAAATATTGTGTGTAAATTCACTTGTAACGACTTTGAAGAAATTGTTAAAGAATGCAAAGGGTGTGAATATATTTTCAAGCGAATATACGATAATAAACTTTGTTGTAGTTTTTCAATATATCCGAGTTGTGAATGGTTCTGGTTCAAGGATTTAGGTTATCCTTGTTCCAGAGCTACTCATATTCCAAAAAAATGATATTTTTTATTGGATGAATTATTCACTATTAGGAACATAATATTAAATAACATTTTAGAGGAGTATTATATGACATTTGTTGAAAAGATTAAATATAAAATGAATGAATATGGCTTGAAAATTTTTACTGATTACCCATCAAAAGAAAGATGTAATGAACATATTTTTTATGTTGAAGAAATGATCTTATTTGCAAGTACGAAAGAAGAAAACTTAGCTGTTTCATTTCAGGCTACTATTAAACCAGATAAAGCAGCTAATCTAGCATTAATACTTAGTGAAATTAACAGGGATGTAGATGTAATGGAATCATTTATTTTTAATGCAAATAATGAATGTATATTAGGAGATAAAGCATTTAAACTTATAGAGAAAACTAAAATTGAAAAAATATCTAATGAATTAATACAAAATCAATTTTATACTCAGATGTTATTGAATAGTGATAACGCATATAAATGTTAAAGGAGATATAAATGAGTGATATACTATCGAGTATGTGGGTAGAAAAATATAGACCGGCAACTTTAAAAGATGTTAGTCTTCCCGAAAGATATTCTCAAGATTTTGAAAGAATTATTACAAAAAATATGTTACCGAATTTATTATTTTCAGGTCCTCCTGGTGGTGGAAAAACAACTCTTGCATTAATTCTTTGTTCGAAAAATGGAGTACTTCAAAATAAAAGTGATAATTTATTAATGGCAAATGGTTCTTCAAAAAAGGAAAGAAGTATTAACTTTGTTGATCAAGTTGTGGAACCATTTTTAAAACATCCCCCAGCTGGCGGTGATCGATATAAAATAGTATTTATGGATGAGGCTGATAATATTACAGGTGATGCTTATGATTCTTGGAGAGGTATTATTGAAAAATATCATAAAGCATATGGAAGATTTATTTGGACTTGTAATTATGTTTCAAAAATCCCAGATCCAGTACAAAGTAGATTTACTCCTTATATATTTCAACAAATTCCTAAAGATTTTGTTCATGATTATTGTGAAATAGTTTTAAAAACTGAAAAAGTTGAATATGATAAAAAAGATATTACCTTTATTATTAATCAATTATATCCTGATGTGAGAAGAATTATTAATATTCTTCAACGTAGTTCTTGGAATGGTAAATTAATTGTTGATAAAGATTCAGTTATAACAAATGAGAGAGTTTTAATTTCATATATTGTTGAGATTATTAGTTGTATTACAAAGGGTGAAGATAATAAAATAGGTCCAATTATTAATAAAGTAATTGATGTATTATCTGCACAAGATCTTGAATATAGAAATGTTTATACAGAATTATTTTTTATGAATAAAATTCCTGCACCCGCAAAGATAATTATTAATAAATATTCAAATAGTCATCAAGGGTGTTTAATACCCCATATGCATTTTATGGCGATGGTTTTTGATATTTTTAAATCATTACAAGCATATAAGAAAGCTATGACATCAAAATGACAGAAACTTATAAACAACTATCAAGAGTCAATAGAATATTTAAAATAGTAAAAGATTTTGAAAATTTATTTCCTGAAGAATTTAAAAAATGTAATATTAAAAAATGTGGTCACTGCGGAGGAACTGGTATCTCAAATAAACATTCTCTTAATTATTGTGTATACTGTGGTGGTATTGGTTACACAGGTTTTAAAAAAATTAATGGAGAATTTGTATGCCGTAGTTGTAATGGATTTGGTTGTTCACTTTGTAATCAAAAAGGACTTGTTGATTGGATCACACATCTAAGAGGTGGTGATTTATCAAAAGCAAAGTATATTTTATGATTGGTATATATCAAGACAATTTTGTTGAGTATCTCAAAGATAGATTAGGTTATACAAAAGTATCAGCAAAGAATATAATTACAAAGTGCCCTTGGTGTGAATATCAAAAGACAAAAAATCATTATCATATGTATATTTCTTTAGAAGCCCCTATATTCCATTGTTTTCATGCTAATTGTGAAGAACATGGTACTCTTAGAAAATTTTTAAAACGATTAGAGGGGCATGATATTTCTGAAACATTTGTTAGTAGAAAACAATTTGATGAAATAAAAAAGAAAAAAGAAATATTTATTGATAAAGAAAATGAAACTATTAATATTGTACTACCAAAATTAGATAAAAAACGATGGGTTGGAAAAGAATTATATATAAAAAAAAGAATGAAATTTTCAAGTATACCATCAACTAATATTAAAGGGTTGATATATGATGTTGAACAGTTCCTTGAAATAAATAGAATTCCTATTACTGAAACAATATTTAAATTAAAAGATTATTTACAAAATAATTTTGTTGGTTTTTTAACAGAAAATAATTCAACTGTAATATTTAGAAATGTCGATCACACACATAATATGTCATTTTTTAAATTAAAGATACAGCAAACAAACTTTCTTGATTATTATAAATTACCAGGTAATTCTCCACAATCAAATAAAATAGTTCTAGCAGAAGGAATATTTGATATTTTTTCAGAACACATATATGATTCATTAAACATTAAAAACGATGTATATTTATATGCTTCTGCATTATCATCAAAATATCTTTCTTTAATTCAAAGTATAATTTTTCATGAGCAAATATTTCAACCTGAAGTAATTATACTATCAGATAGAGGAATTAAAAGAAAATATTATAAAACTATGAAACATTTTAATAAACATATTATTAATAAATTAACAGTTTATTATAATAAAACAGGAAAGGATTTCAACGATACTCCTGTTATACCTATAAAATTTGTTATGTAAGGGAGATACCTGATATGAGTCATGTAAAAGAACGTTTGAAAGAAATTTTTGAAAACACGTTAGAGATTGGAATTAAATACGAAGGGACTGTTGAAAATCCTGATTATTATACATTATTTTGTAAAGCTGCATCAAAAGATCAGTTATATAAACTCATGGGAAATAATTTATGTATGTTTAATTGTAGTTACGCTGATGAAGATGCTGTAATGATGATTTTTTCTATACCAATTAATTCAAAAGAGTCAGGTGCAAAAAATGTTGCTGAACGAGTGATGGAAGTTATTGGTGGAATTGAGAGATGCTTTGTTACATTGGATCATGTTAAATCCGAAGAAGTAAAGGAAGATAAATTTGTATATGTAACAGCAATAAAAAAAATCAAATAGAAAGAGATATATTATATGAATGGTAAAGTAATAAAAAAACTTAAAAAACTATCTGAAAAACCTGATGTCTATTTACTTTTTTTGATTCATAAAGTTTATGGTGAAAAAACGAAAGATATGGATAAAAAACGTATTTATAAAGCAATTAAATGTATGTATAAAAAAGGTTTGATTAGTTTGAATAAAACAAAAGGAGAATAATAAATGAGTGAAAATTTCAGTTTAAATGCAGAAGAGTTCAGTGACTTTTTGAGATGTATTACTAATCTTAAAGAAGAATGTAATGACATTGATATTAAAAATGGTATAATTCGGCAAAGGAGCAATGATAAAACATCTATTTTTCAGATTGATTTAACTCCCATTTTAACGGATGCTGTAACAATGTCAATTTCAGATATTAAAAAGAAACTTGATCTATTTAAAATGTTTATTGGTCAAGATGTAAATCTTGAAATAAATACAGAAGGTACCCAATATTTTATCTTTTCAGATCAGTTCACTGAATTAAAATTCATGAGTCCAGCTTATCAGTTTATTGATAATAAATTTATGAGTGAAGATGAATTGGTTGCCGTTTTTAATTTAGATGATGATAGTTTAATTCTTGAACATGAATTAGAAACTATGATTACTGATAGAGTTAAAATCATTACACAAAGTTTTAACATTAAAGCTATTCAGGTTGAACTTGATGGTGAAGAGGCTAATATTAAAGCTGGAACACAGGCAAAGGATCAATTTGCAAAAGTTGCAGAAGGTATTTCAACTAATGTTGTTTTTGAAAAATGTTCAGCAAATCTTGGTGTAATACCATTTCAAATTGAACATGATGATAATATTAATTTCAAAATGTATAAAGATTCAAATCAAGATGTTTCATTGAATACATTTACAACGAATCTTGGTGACTGTGAATTGATAATTTTTACAAGATCTTCGTTAGTAAAAGATGAATAATATATAATAATATTAGTTTACAGCTACAAATAGAATTCGTTCAGAAGATTTTATGATGTCAGCTTAAAAAAGTTCATGATATAATAGTAATAAATAAAAGGATATATCCAAATGCACCCAAGTTCTTTACTTAGTTATTATCCAACCTATGCAATTCTTGACGAAATTGCATCATATGGAAATTATAAGACTCTTAATATATTTATGGATTTAAAGAATGTAATGCAATCTTTATATATGGAACATGCTATTGTAAATATAGTCGAGGCGTCTAAACAATCTAAATTCTTGGATACGTCCGTGTTTTCGTCATTGATATCATTCCTTTCTTTTCACAAAATATATGGTGTTAAGAGAGGAATTAATATCAATTTTATAGTCTTTTTTGAAACAGGACAATCGTTATATCATAAAAATATTGATAAAAGATACAAGATGTCAAGACGTATTGATGATCTTTACGGTTTAGATAAAGTAGATCGTGATTTATTTTTTAGCGTCTTACATGCAAATTACCAATTAGTTGAAAAAGCATGTAATAAAATGCCAAGCGTTAAAGTTGTAAGGATTCCAAACCTTGAAGCTGATTTTGTTCCTTATTATATAACTACACGAAATTTTGTAAAGAGTGGTGATGGAGTCGGAAATATAGTATATTCGAATGATCATGATTTATGGCAATGTCTAAAAGATAATGTTTTTATATATTCCAAAGCTGGTAAACATAAGAAAATTTTAAAATCTGGAAAAGTAATGGAAACATTTTTAAAGAAACCAGTTAATATACCAGATAATTTTTTGCCGTTATCAATGGCTGTAATTGGCGATCCAGGCGATGATGTCAGTGGTGTGAATGGAATTGGACCTGTTACTTTCATTAAAGTATTCGATCAGTTAATTGCAATGACTGGTAATATGGATGAAATTTATGAAAAAATAGAAAACAACAGACCATTAATAGATCCTGTACCAACAAGTATAGTAAATAAAAAACTAAAAAACATAGTTGATGCGGAAGTAACTCACAAGACAATATCTAATAATTTACGATTAGTATCATTTGAATTGATATCAAGAGCACTCGAAAATCCAGTTAAAACAGAAATGATTGATAAACGAGAAATAGTTGAAAAATATTTTACAAGTGATCGTGAAATATTTCCTTTAGAATCTATGAAAAAAGCTCTTGAAAAAAATAATGTATTTTTGGAGGGAAGTTCAATCGACTTTTTATATATATAAAGTAAGAATATGATTTTATTTTAGAACAAAAAATAAATATGATGAGGATGCTTTATGATATGTGAATATGGTTGTGGTCAAGAAGCAAATCATCAATTTAAAAATGGTAAATGGTGTTGTAGTAAGAATCACTTTCAATGTGAAGCTGTTAAAAATAATTTTAAAAACACTTGTATTAAAAAATATGGTGTTGATAATCCCAATAAAGTATCAAAAATAAAAGAAAAAACGAAACAAACATGTATTAAAAAATATGGTGTTGATCACCCAAATAAAACAAAAGAAAATAAAGAAAAAATAAAAAAAACATGTATTGAAAGATATGGTGTCGATAATGTAAGTAAAGTTGAAAAATTTAAGAATAATTTTAAAAATACTTGTATTAAAAAATATGGTGTTGATAACTATAAAAAATCAATTCAAATAAAGATTGATTGGATAAAAAATCATAATTTTTTTTGTACGGTAGAAGATATTAAAATAAAAAACAACGAGTTCAAAGTTAGATGTAAAAACCATAATTGCCCAAATTCAAAAGAACAAGGTGGTTGGTTTACTCCTTCATACACCCAATTATATGAACGAGTTAGGGCATTAGAAAATGAATTTGGGTCTGGTGGTAGTTATTTTTATTGTTCTGATAAGTGTAAAAATGAGTGCCCTTTATTTAATTTATATAGCGATCCATTTAAAATAGACAACAAACTATATACACAAGCAGAATATCAAACTTTCAGAGAATTTGTTTTAAAAAGAGATAATTATAAATGTCAATATTGTGGTAAAAAAGCAGAACATGTTCATCATGAAAGACCACAAAAACTTGAACCATTTTTTGCACTTGATCCTGATTTAGCATGGTCTGTATGTAAAAAGTGTCATTATAAGTACGGTCATAGAGATGAATGTTCTACTGGAAAATTAGCCCATAAAGTTTGTTAATTATATGAGGTAAAATATTATGTTAAATGATTCTCGAGTATTAAATTATATTAAAAAAAATCTTGGGTTTCCGTTTATGCATTTAGAGTGGTCTGATGAAGATATACTTGAATATGTAAAAGAAGAAACAATACGAGAGTGGTCATATTATGTACCAGATGTAAAAAAAATGTCACTTAATGTTCAACTTGAAGCAAATAGAGTTCCTGGCAGAACAAATGAATTTTATTTAAATGAACCGGATGGAAGGGAAATACTTAATGTAATCGATATTTATTTCGATCAAGGTGAATTGTATGCACTTGGACACCCACCCATGGGAGTGTTCTCGTATCATGAACTTGGTGAAATGGCTTTAAGAGTTCACGAATCAATTAGCACAAAAATGTTTTCGTCATGGGATCATACGTTTGAATTTCAACATCCAAATATAATTCGTATTTCTCCGTACCCATTTAATGAATTACAAAAGTGTACAGTTGAATATGAAAGAATGTCGTCAGAAGATTTTAGTGAAATTCCGAACGATCTTCATATACATTTTTTAAATCTAGCATTGGCAGATATTATGGTTTCTCTTGGTCGTATTAGAAAAAGATACGGCGGGGGAAATCTTAGAACTCCATTTGGGGAAATTCCATTGGAGTCCGAAATATTCGATGAAGGAAAAACATTGAAGGCTGAAACGATTGAAAAGTTAGAAAGATTGTTTATTCCCAATATTCGTATTGATCATGGATAAAAATAAACACTTGTGTGATTATGGTTGTGGTAAAGAGGCAATCATTAAATTTCAAAATGGTAATTGGTGTTGTAGTAAAAATTGGCAATCATGTCCAAATGTAAAAAATAATAAAGTACCTTGGAATAAAGGAATATTATATGAAAGATGATGTGAAGAAAACAGGTGTTATTGTTGGTGAAAAGAAAAATATACTACAAAAGAAACCTGATAAAAGAAAAATTCGAGACCCGATTTTTGTTGGGATTGACCCATCTTTTAATGGTATGGGTATAGTTATAATAGATAAAAAAGCTAATATTCTTAAGCAAATACTTTATAAAGCAAAACCAGGTGAAGTTGAAGAACGTCTTCTCGATATTGAAAAAGCCACAAGATTTATTCCTACCATTATGAATTTGTATAAAGTATATATGGAAGGACCATCATATCAAAGTGCAGGACAGGCTGTCCTTCAAATGGGAGCATTACATTTTTTACTTCGACTCAATTTTTTAAAGCGTGGTGTAAATTATGAAATTATAACACCAGGAACATTAAAGAAATTTGTAGCAGATAAGGGGAATGCGAAGAAAGAGTTAATGCTCCTCAAAACATATAAAAAATGGGGGGTTGAATTTGATGATAATAATCTATGTGATGCATATGGATTAGCACGTATGGTATTAGAAGAATATAAAATAGAATTTAAAGAAAAAGATGGCCAAGTGTGATATTTGTAATAAGAAAATAAATCTAGATATTCATCATATTCAATCTAAGGTTTATGGCGGAAAGAACATCAAATGGAATAGATGTAAAATATGCCCAAATTGTCATAGACAAGTACACATAGGGTTTATTATTATTGAAGGATGGTTTACATCTACTTCTTCTACAGGACATACTTTAATATGGAGAAAAAAAGGAGAAGCATCTATAACAGGTATACCAGACCCACAAGTTTGGATATATGGATAACTTTTATTTTTACGAGGTATAAAAATGGAAATAATTAATAATTATTTAAATCATTTACAAGAAGGAATAATTATTACAAATAAAACCATAGGTATTGATATAGATAAATTTATCAGTGGCGAATCTAACAAGTTAATAATAGTAGGTCCAGCAGGATCTGGTAAAAGTACATTGGGAAGAAAGTTAGCTAAAAAATATAAAACTAAATTCTTTGAAGGTGATTCATGTTGGTTGCCTGCTAAAAAGAAATTTCCGGAACCACCGATAGATGATAAAGAAATAGATAAAATGAATGATATATATTATAACTGTTTAAATACCAAACTAAAATCTACTCAAAGAATGATATTAGAAGGTATTGGATTTTTAGAATTATTTAATGGAACTGCTGAAGAAAAAGCAACAATATTAAAATATCCAACTATAGTGTTGGGCACATCTGCTCTTAAATCTACAATAAGAGCATATAATAGAGCTAAAAAAATGAAAGATAAAGAAATCAGTCCTATAATATCTATGATATACTACGGTTTTGTAAATGTGTTTTCTTTAGATGAATTAATGAAAAAATTTAAGAAAGAAAGAATAAAAGTTAAAGGTTCCAATGTTCAGGTATTTCAAATTTAATAAAACAAAATGAACTATTTTTACGAGGTATAAAAATGGAAATAATTAATAATTATTTAAATCATTTACAAAAAGGAATTTCTGAAGCTGGTTTTGAAGGTAAACCAGAAGGATGGACTGATAAAAGTATTAAAAAATACACTAAAACATTCACTAGTAAAATGAAGGGAACTGCCAAGTCAAAAGACTTCTTTGATAAATGTGTAAAGAAGATGCAAGGTAAAGTTGACAATCCAGAAGGGTTCTGTGCTGCATTGAAAGATGAAGCTCATGGTTCCACATTCTGGAGAGGTAAAGGTAAGAAACCTGCTGAAGTTAAAAAAGATGTTAAAAGACATAAAATATAAGTTATGGAGAAATAAAATGAGTAAACGTACCGAAATTATTTTACAAGAAATAACTATGTTTTCATTTTTAATATCTGCTGCTACAGCAATTATTCCCTCTATTTTATGGAGTTATTTTTTATTTAAAAACAGCACTTTAGATAAAGAAGCAACAGATAAAGTTAGAAAAATTTTAAATGATACAAAAATAAAATGGGAAGTTAGAATATTAAATACAAAACTTCCAAATGCTTTATCTAGTGGTGAGATAAGAGTTTATATAACTAAGGGTTGTAGAGATAAATTAACTTTAAATGAAACTGCTGCTGTTATGCTACATGAGATAGCTCATAGTAGATATTTACATATTCCAATAAATGTGGCTCAAACTTATGGGGCAAGGGCATTAAGTCAATATCTTCAAAAGAAGATTATAACAAAAACAATTAAATTAATTTGTGATAAAGGTAATAATGTATTGGCTCGACAAATATTACGTGCTTCTTTATCTTGGTGGATGGCTCCTATTTTGTTCTTACTAGATTATTCATTAGTAGTAGCAGTTCAAAGACCTACTTCATATAGAAAAGAAAAACAGGCTGATTTCTTTGTAATTAATCATGGTTACGGAAAATATTTAGCATCAGCATTAAAGAAGCTAAATAAAGCTTTAAATAATTATAAACCCCCAAATATTATAAAACCATTTTTGTTTTTAATGACAATACTGAACAAACATCCAGAACTTGAAGAAAGAATAAAATATTGTTTAGATGATAAGGAATTTGAAAAAGCAATTAAATCAAATAATAAGAATGGAGCTATAAAGATATTTATAAAAAAATTAAAGGTTGGTAAAAAGGAATGAATCAGTTATTAGAAAGCTTCCTACAATCATTATATACAGATATATATGAACCAACAGGCACAATTCCTGGTAATGAATTTAAAACAGGTGGAGTTGGAGATGATTTACAATGATAAAATCAAAATTTATTGTAGTTGAGCATGATGCTAAAAAGGCAAGACTACATTGGGATTTAAGGTTTGAAATGCCCAATAAGAAAAATATTTGGATGTCATTCGCTGTAAGAAAAGGTATTCCTTTAAAGCCAGGGAAAAAAGTTCTAGCAATTAGAACACATAATCATACAAAAGAGGAAGCCTTATTTTTGGGTACTATAAAAAAAGGTTATGGTGAAGGTAAGTTAAAAAAATGGGATGATGGTCAATGTATAATTCATAAATTCGGAACGGCACATATCGCTATAGAATTTAAGGGTCATAAAGTAAAAGGACTTTATCATTTAATTAATATAGCAGTAGTAGGCAAGAAAAAAGAATATAAAAAACAACAATATATGTTGTTCAAAGGCAAAATATTAAATGAAGTAAATACACAGAAAAGCCCATCTCCGGTTGAAGATGATGAAGAATTAGAAAGTACGACAAAATTACCTTGGGATAAAAGGAGTAAATAATGTTATTAGAAATTACATTAACAAAAGATGATGTAGATTTTGGTGTGAAAGGTACTAAAATTATGATACGAGATGGTTATGTTGTTGGTGTATCACCACATATTAACGGTAGTAAAATTTTTATAGATATGTCTGATGTAAATAAATTTAAAACTTTGTATGTAAAAGAATCATATAACAAATGGAAAATATTAAAGTTGAATCCATAAAAATAGACATGGTAAATTATATATAAGGAGTTATGTAAAAAATGGAAAGATGTATAATATTAAACGGAGACTACACATTCTTAAACACAGTAAATTGGAAAAGAGCATTATGCCTTGTAATTAAAGGCAAGACTGAAGTTCTTAAATATGATGATAGAGAAATAAAATGTGTAGATGGTTCGTTTATAAAAATACCACTAGTAATGAAACTTATTAAAGTTATCAGAATGTTATATAAAAATAGAGTTCCCTTCACAAAGAAAAACATTTTTATCCGAGATAGATTCAAATGTCAATATTGTGGAAGTAATAATGAATTAACAATTGACCACGTTATACCTGTATCTAAAGGTGGAAAAAGTTCGTTTGAAAATTGTGTATCTGCATGTAAACCATGTAATAATAAAAAAAATGACAGAACCCCCTCTGAAGCGCATATGTTTTTAGTAAAAACACCTTATGCACCAACAATATCAGAGTTTTTCAGAATTAAAATGAAATCGATGGGTATGCATAAATATTTAAAGGAATTGGGAGTATATTAAGATGTCAGACTATTTAAATAGACTCAAAAATCTTAACATGAGACCTAATAAAATTAAGGTTAAGGAAAATACTGAAACAATTTTAATGGAAGTGGATATTCCTGAACCAAAAGATTTATTAAATGAGTTGTTTATTCAAATGGATGAAATTAGTAATATGACAAATAGTCCAAGAAAAGATATGGCTATATTACACCTTGCTTGTATCGCTGAATATGATGCAGTGAATCTTTACGAAAAAATGGCAAGTGAAACAAATAACACCAATATTAAAAAAGTTTTACTCGAAATTGCAAATGAAGAAAAAGCACACATTGGAGAGTTTGAATATTTACTTGAAAATTTAGATTCTGAACATGAACCAAATAAAGAAAAAGGTGAAGAAGAAGTTGTGGATCTTACAGGACTTGATTCACCAAAAAATAATGGATAAATAAAACAAGAAGGCGAATAATGAAAAAAATGTATGAACATTTTTATTTTTGTAATAAATTTAAATTGGCAATAAAATATAGTTTGTCGATTTTCAGGAGGAAATATTTCAATTAAATTCAATTGAAATATTTCCTACTATCCGTTGAAATTTTGAAATATAGATTACTACTGAATTAATTCACTTTGTATTCTTGTAGTATAGTTAAGAACAGCTAACTATAGACATCTAATATAGAATTTAGAACATAATAATACAAATATGAAGGAGAATGTATGAATTTAGTTAAAAATGTATATGAATTATCAGAACGTTTTATGAAAGATTCCAAGCATGTTTTCTTGATTGAAGCAGGAATTGAAAACATGGCAAAAAGAATGATTGAAAATGGTAAACCACAATACAACAGATCAAATGATAAAATAACTTATAAAGATATTGTATTTGAATTAGTTGCATCATCTGTTAATTATTGCTATTGGTATTCACAACATGATATAAGACCCAATGGTTCTTCATCAAGTTCAATGTATAATATCCTTGCTGATTCTTTTCAAGAATATATAAACGATGAAATGTCGTTTGAAAGGGTAATTAAAAGGTTTGGAGCTAATTTATCAAAAGAAAGATTTCCTTTGATTGAAGAACGTATTAGACATTTAAATCAACTTGTTGAGAATGGAGAGAATTTTGCAAAGGCAATATATTTAGATCATAATTCGATTGATATACCTTTAATGGAAATGGTTTTATCTTTTCCAGGTTTTGCTTCTGATATATTTCTTAAAAGAGCATCATTATTTTTCCTTCAATTATTCAGACGTTTTGGATGGTATGAATCAGATCTTCATTCATTACATGTCCCCGCAGATTATCAAATTCCCAGAGTGTTAGAATACTATGATTGTATAGTTTACGAAGATGAATTGGATGATGCAATTCACGAAAGTATTATAATTGTAAAAAATTCAAGACCAGAATGTGAGATTCGTGCTGCAACAATTTTAGTTGTTAAAAAATTGTGTGAGTTGACAAAATGGAATGTATCTGAAGTTGATACATATCTTTTTATGAAACGCGATGATATAGAAAAACCATTTCATCTCACAATAACGACTGATTATTAAGGAGTTAGATGTTTATACAACTTTGTGAATATGGATGTGGGCAAGAAGCTAAACATCAATTTAAAAATGGGAAATGGTGTTGTAAAAATAATACTTCATCATGCCCAAATATGAAAAAAATAAATAGTGATAAAAATATGGGTAAATATATTTCTTTCGATACAAAAAAGAAATTGAGTGAAGCAAACACAGGAAAAAAATTTTCAAAAGATCATATAAAAAAATTAAGCATATCACATAAAGGCAAAAAATTATCTAATGAACATAAAAGAAAGATAAGTATATCTAACAAAGGAAGAGTTTTTTCTGACGAACATAAAGAAAAATTAAAACTGAAAAGAATCGGAACACCCGGATATTATAAAGGTAAAAAATTATCTGATGAACATAAAAGAAAGATAAGTATATCTAATAAAGGAAAAGTTTTTTCTGATAAACATAGATTTAAGATAAGAATAAAATCATTAGATTCTATATCTGATAAAAAAAGAAAATCTCCGTTATTTTCAAAAATAGAAGAGATGAGATACAACCCAGATAAACCTGGAGAAAAAGAAATACAGGTTCATTGTAAAAACCACAAATGTCCAAATTCAAAAGAACAAGGGGGATGGTTTACTCCAACAAAAACTCAACTATATGAAAGAAATAGAGGGATTGAAATTCTTCAAAATGATGGATGTTATTTTTATTGTTCAGATAAATGTAAAAATGACTGTCCATTATATGCATTGCGTTCAGATCCATACAAATCAATTGAAAAGCCATATACTTCAGAAGAATATCAAACTTTCAGAGAATTTGTTTTAAAAAGAGATGACTATAAATGTCAATACTGTGGTAAAAAAGCAGACTATGTTCATCATGAACGTCCACAAAAACTTGAACCTTTCTTTACATTAGATCCTGATTTAGCATGGTCTGTATGTAAAAAGTGCCATTATAAATACGGTCATAAAGATGAATGTTCAACTGGCAAATTAGCAAATATAATATGTAATAAAGGAGAACTACCTCTATGAAAAAAATGATAATATCAGATAACGCCTTAGAAATAGCTAAGAGTAGATATTTTTTAGAAGGTGAAAATTGGGAAACTTGTTCAGAAAGAGTTGCCAAAAATATTGCAATACCAGAAACAAATATACGAAAAGGAATTGAAGATTCTTTTGGTGAAATGATTTATAATATGGATTTCATTCCTGGTGGTAGAATTTTAAGAAATAGTGCAAGACCAAGAGGATCACTTTTTAATTGTTATCATCTTCCTGTGGGCGATTCAATTGAAGAAATCGGGCAGTTATATAAAGATGCCTTAACATTATGGTCAGAAGGGGGTGGAGTCGGGGTAAATTTTTCACCTCTAAGACCAAAAAATGATCTAATTTTTGGTAAAGGTGGTCATTCATCTGGTTTAGTTAGTTTTATGAAAGGTGCAGATTATATATCAAGAATGATTGAAAGTGGTGGAAGTAGAAGAGCCGCTGCGATTGGTCATATTGATGTTTCGCATCCTGAATTATTAGACTTTATTGATGCAAAATTATTAAAACCAAATGTTAGTAAATGGTTAAAAGATGATACTCCAGAATCTATTCGAGAAATTGTAAAAGATACAGTTGATAAAGGAAGTCTTACTCATTTTAATATTTCAGTTATGATTAATAATGAGTTTTTAGAGTGTGTTGAAGCTGATAAAAATTGGACATTTAAATTCAAACAAAAATCATATAGTACTGTTAAATCTAGAGATATTTGGAATAAAATTGTTCATAATATGGTTAAATGTGCTGAACCAGGATTAATTAATTGGTCTACCTTTTCAAAAAATAATTCATATTACTTTGAACCAGTTATTGGAACTAATCCGTGTGGTGAAACTACATTGGGACCATATGGTGTATGCGATCTTGGTTCATTAGTTTTACCAAATTTTATTACGGGTAATGTTAATACAAATTGGAAAAAATTGAAAGAAATAACAAAACTTGCTGTTCGTTTTCTTGATAATGTTATTGAAGTCAATAAATATGTACTAAAAGAAATTGATATTAACGCTCATAAGTCCAGACGTGTTGGTGTTGGTGTTATTGGTCTTGCTGAATATCTATTTGCAAAGAAAATTAGATATGGTTCAGAAAAGGCTGTGAGAGAGACTGAAGTGTTAATGCAATTTATTCGTAATACAGTCTATGAAGCATCAGTTGAATTAGCAATTGAAAAGGGTGCATTTCCACAATTTGATCCCATTGCTTATGGTAAAGCTTCTTTTATTAGAAAACTTCCAGCTCAATTAAGAATGGATATTAAAAAATATGGGGTTAGAAATTGTACATTAATGGCATTAGCACCAACAGGTACAATTTCATTGTTGGCTGATAAAACCAGCTCAATTGAACCTCTGTTTGCCAAGGCAATGTTGAGGCGTGATAGAGTTAGTAAAAGAATGTATATTCATCCAAAATATCAAGAAATCATTGAAAATGGAGAAGAGATTCCTGATTGGTTTGTTGATTCATTTGATCTTGAACCAAAAGATCATTTTGAAATGCAAGTTGCCTGTCAAAAATACTGTGATGCATCAGTAAGTAAAACTATTAATTTACCAGAAGAAACAAGTGAAGAAGAATTGAGCACGTTACTTCTTGAATATATTTATGATCTCAAAGGAGTTACTGTATATCGTGATGGTTCAAGAGACGGTCAAATTTTAAATAAGATAAGTGAGAAAGATGTTCGTAAATATTTAACAAATAAAAAAGAAGTTGAAAATACACTACATGTTGGAGATGTAAAATGTGCTTCAGGATCGTGTGATTTATAAATATTATATCAAAAGAGGAGATATCATGTCGTTAATTTTAGAAGCTGGAGTTGTTTGCCCATATAGTAATAATTGTCCTCACAATACTAATCATGAATGTTGGGGTGCTAAAAAAGACCGCCCAATGGGATTCAATTGCTCCTATGTTAAAAATGGTAAAATTATAACAGATGGTACAAGACTTCGAGAAGATCAGACAGGAAAAATGAAGATATTAATGGAATAATTAGAACAAAATATAAAAGAGGTGTTTATTATGTCTGATGAAACACAAACAAATGAAGAAATAATTACCGAATTACTCAGTGAATTTAAAAAACATAGAAATGCTGTTATGGATATGGTTACTGATATTGAAAAACTAAAAGATAAGATTGACAGACTTATTCCAAACAATCTTGATACTAGATATGTAAGATTTTTCGAAGAAAAAGTAAAAACAGCAACTGAATTTTTTAGAGCTTTACTAGAAATGAGAAAAGAAATTCAGAAGAGTCTTAAAGATGAAATTGAATTGCGTCGTAAAATTGATATTAAGGATCGAAATCTTGATATAGAAGACTTTATTGATATTAGAAAAATGGCTGATAAGGTTGAAGATTTTACCAAAAAAACAAGAGCATTGAAGGCAAAATCTGTTAAAGAAGGTCAACAAGCTACAGATGAAATTGCAGAAGAAGTACGGAAAATAAATGCAATGTAAAGGAGAATATTTATATGGATGAAATTACAGAAATCACTATGGATGAAACAACAGATGAAATTCTTGATAGTGTAAAACTCAAGGATGAAGATGTTTCAACTATTGTAGATAAGGGGTCTGGTAAAATATCTGAAGATGAGGTAAAGACTAAAGAGTTGTATGATGAGTTTAGTTCATTTCTTGAACATAAAACCGATATCGTATCCGACATTGGAGTAAAACAAGTTATTTCTACAGGTATTGATGTTGTAGATGCAATCTTGGGTGGAGGTTTCGCAGTTGGTGGATTGAATATTATTGTTGGACAACCAGGTAGTGGTAAAACAATGTTGGCTATTAAAACACTTGGTGAAGGTCAAAAGCAATACAATGGGCAACTCCTTGGAAGTTTTCTTGACTCAGAAGAAGCAACAACTAGTCTTAGATTATCAAATCTTGGAGTAAAATATCCAAAAATCAAACCTTATACAGATATAACAATTGAAAAGGTATTTAAATTTCTGGAGGGGTTGTCAGTTTTTAAGAAAGAAAAGAAAATTACTGAAACTCCATCTGTTGTAATTTGGGATAGTATTGCAAACACTTTAAGTCAAAAAGAAAGAGAAACTGATGATCCAAATAGTGTAATCGGTTATAAAGCAAGATTGTTATCGATCCTTATCCCTAAGTACGTAGCCAAGTGCGCTCAAAATAATATTTGTTTTCTTGCAATAAATCAATTAAGAGATGTTCTTAATATTGGTCAGTTTGCACCAGCTAAAGATTTGAAGTTTATGAGTGCCTCAAAAGATATGCCCGGAGGAACCGTCTTAAAATTCAATGCGTTTCAGTTAGTTGAAATGAAAGTAAAATCAGCAATTGCAGAAGGAAAAGCAGAAGACTCAAATAAGTATGGATTCGAAGGTGTTATTTGTAAATTGAAATGTGTTAAGAATAAATTGTTTCCGCCGAACGTTGAAATTGAAATAGTTGGTTCATTTACAACAGGTTTCTCGAATTTTTGGACAAATTACAATTTCTTAAAATCAACCAAGAGATTAAATTCTGGTGCATGGAACTTTCTTGTAACATTACCTGATAAGAAATTCAGAACCAAAGATGCTCCAGAAGTGTACAAAACGGATGAGGAATTTAAAAAAGTATTTGATGATACAGTAAAGGAAGCAATACAAACTGAAATTATTGATAAATATAACCCAAAGGTTTAATTAATGTTATGTAGTTATGGTTGTGGGCAAGAAGGAAAATTTTATTTTAAAACGGTGAATAAATGGTGTTGCAGTAAAAGTCATAATTCTTGTCCTTTTATAAAAAAACAAATGAGTATAAATAGATCAGGTGAAAAACACCCTTTATATGGGAAAGATGGTTTTTGGAAGAATAAAAAAAGACCAGAACATTCAAAATATATGACAGGAAAAAATCATCCTTTATATGGGAAAAATCATAACAACATAACAAAAGAAAAAATAAGTAATTCAAACAAATTAACTATATCTAAAATTAAAAAAAATATCTTGTATTTTCAAAGATTGAAGAAATGAGATATAATCCAGATAAACCTGAAGAAAAAGAAATTCAAGTTCATTGCAAAAACCATAATTGTCCAAACTCAAAAGAACAAAACGGTTGGTTTACTCCAAGTCATGGTCAAATATCAAAACGAACAGAAGCTATTGAAAAACCAAGTGGTATTGGAGAGTCAAATTTTTACTGCTGTGAAGAATGTAAATTAATATGTCCATTGTTTAGATCTCGTGGTATAGATCCTCTAATAGAAAATAATAAAACCTATACTCAAAGCGAATATCAAACTTTCAGGCAATTTGTTCTTGAACGTGATAACTACAAATGTCAATACTGTGGTAAAAAAGCAGACTATGTTCATCATGAACGTCCACAAAAATTAGAACCATTTTATTCTTTAGACCCAGATTTAGCTTGGTCTGTATGTAAAAAATGTCATTATAAATACGCTCATAGCGATGAATGTTCAACTAGAAATTTGGCAAACAAAATATGTTGAGGTCTAAACTAATTAAGGTGTAGATTTAGAACAAAAAATAAATTAATAGATACGTTACTAGATATCTGAAAAGGAGAATTGAAAATGGGTGATATGTCACAATTATTAAAAAATTATATTGAAAGTACTACAAAAGCTGTTGTTGATAAACCAGAAGTAGTTGAAGTATCAGTGTCCATTTCAACTAAAGCAATTATTATTCAACTTAGAGTTGATCAGTCAGATTGTGGAAAAGTTATAGGGAAACGAGGGCGTACTATTGATGCTCTTAAAGTTTTATGCTTAGCAATTAAGAATACAAACTATCCTAATGACTCAAGAAGAGTTATGTTGGAAGTATTAGAGGATGAAAACTCAGAGTTTTCATATTAATTAAGGAGGATGTTATAAAATGTTATCAAAAGAGTCTAAAATTAGAGTATTAGAAAATTTCTATGCATTAGATTATGTTTTCTTTGGAAAAGATATTTCTGCAATGGAAAGTTGTTGTCCTCTCGTTAAAGAGGAATATATGGCAATTAAAGGGGCACTTATGTCAGTGTTCATTGAAATGCTAAAGCTTGTTGATCACACCCCGAATACTATTGAAGAGCAAAGTAATTCAACTATTCTTATTCAGAATGCAAAAAAATCAGCAACTATAGCCCGAGAAAATGCACAGAGAATTGTGTCAACTCCAAAGTCAAAAGCTAATATAAAAGAAGCATTAAAAATAAAGATTAAAGAAACAAAGGATATTGATATTTCAGAAGTAATTGAAAATCAAATCAGAACCAAAGCTTTTAGTCTTGCTGTTGATAGTCTTCTTCTTGCTCGTGTTGTTTCTGAATCTAAAAGTTTCGATAAACTAAATGAATGGGAAGGTAATATCATTGAAGATTCATATAAAATTCTTCGTGATAATTTAATTGAATCTGCTTATGAACTTATTTATACAGAAGCTGATGAACCTGATGAAGAAGATAAAGATGAAGATTCTACATCAAAATTAGAAGAACTTCATACAGAACAACTTATGACTGAGTTGTCTGAATTTTCAGGCTTCTTAAATGCAGTTAGTCAACAGTTACAAGCTACTTATGAAGCGTGTAGAAAAACAAAATGCCATAAAAGTTCTGGACTTAAAACAGGTATTTTAAATATGAGTAAAGTTGGTAGAGCATGTACTGATCTATGTTGGGTATCTGCATTACAAAAAGGTATTGCCACATTACAATCTGGTAAATCAAGATGTAGAACCGCAAGAAACCCAGAGAAATGTGTTGCTAAATTTGATAAATTGATTGATACATATAGAACAAAAATTGTTAAATATAAAGCCAGTGCTGCCAAAAAAATGGCAAAATCTAAATAAGAAATAAACTGAAAGTGAGAGTGTATGGCACTAGCGAATGAATATGAGAATCTTGTACGTTATTTAGATAAGCAAGAAATAAAGAAAATTGCCGATAATGCACCTATTTCTGAAAAGACCAAAACAAAAACAGTTACAAAAAAAGAATTAGCATCACAAAACACAAAGAAATTGCTTGAAGAAGCAACAATTGATGATTTTAAAGATTTACCAACTGTTCATATAAATAAAGGTAATCAATCAAAATCATTTGATGTAATAAAGTTCGAATCAATGATGAGAAGTAAACTTGTTGAAGAATATAAAACTCGTCAAAGTTATGAAAGACCTTATATATCTGTAAGCGAATTATATGTTTGTATGAGGCAGAACTATTATGTAAGGAAACGATATCAATCAGATATTAAATCTCAATTTAGATTTGCTTATTTATATTTAATTCAAAAAATTGGACATGTTATTCATGAGATATTTCAAGATCTTTATAACTTTGATGAAGTTGAAAAAAGTGTTGTAAGTGAAAAATATAAAGTTAAAGGGCGACTTGATGCTGTTAAGGGTAAAGTGATATATGAAATTAAGAGCATCGATCCAACAAAATTTAAGGGTGTTTATATAAAAGAACATTTGTTTCAAGGTATAATATATGCTTATATTTTGATTAAAGAATATGGATATGAAATTGATAATATTACTATTATCTATATTTTACGAGATTTAAAAACAATTCGAGCATTTGATGTTAAAATTGATATGGCATTAGCTGAGTCATTTTTAATGAGAGGACCAATTCTACTATCAGCTATTGAAGAAAATGTTGTTCCAGAAACAATTGGAGCAACTAAGAAACAATGTCAATGGTGCCCATATAAAAAGTTTTGTGAAGACGATGGTTTCAATAAAATTATTCCGCCATATAAAAGAAAGAAGAAATCAATAACAAAAAAGGAAGTCATTAAAAAGAATAAACAGGAAATAAATAAAAAGATTCCTGATGTTAAATTTTTATTATAGGAGATACTTAAAATGATTATAGTATACCCCATGTTAACTTCGGAAAGTGTTAATCCGACATTATTACCTGGTATAATTAAAGCAATCGAAAAATATATAATTGTTAATAATACTGATGAAGTATTGAATTTCATCAATTCAACATTATCAAATATTGTTAGAGCTGGAGTTACTGGTGCTGTTACTGGTGGTGTTGCTGCTGCTGTAGCTTATGCAATGAAAAACGATAATGTCGTTACCAGAATGAAAAAAGTTGGAAAGAAAATAAAATTAGAACAATTTACTGGATCTAAAGTCCAATCAACTACTAAACAACAAATAGTACAAGGAGCTGCAGATAGTATTGATAAAGCATCAAAACAAGCTAGTATAAAAAAGTTTGAAATGCCAAGAATCGATACTGTTTCGTTAGAACCAACGTATGTACAAGTCGAAACAAATGTTGGTGCAAAACTTATTGGTGTTAAAGTTGTTCCGTTTAAAGTAAAATCAACTACAGGTATGGTTGGTCTTTTAATGAGTGATAGAGAATTAAAGAAAATGGATTATCTTTCAACTAAAGCTAGTAGAACTATCATAAGAGTTATTCATCGAGTCCTTAAAAAATTACCTGGATTAAAAGGGAAATCTGTTAGTGGAGATGTTAAACAAGATGTTTTATGGGCATCGAGTCAATTTGGTAAAAATGCTTTTGTTTGTTTTTCCCAGTTAGATCTTGAACAAGATGATATTTTCACATCACCACAAGCAGTTCAAAAACTACAAAAACTTGGTTGGGCATCAATAATCATGACAGATGATGTAAATAAACAGGTAACATTTTGTATGAAAGAGTTTAATGGTGTGTGTTCGACAATTCCTTACACATTCATATTTTCATCACTTGGAAAGGAGCATAATCAAGCATATAAAGATCTTGAAGATGCAGCACGTTCAACTGGTCCATTTTTCAGAAAGAAAAGTACCACAATACGTAAAATATTTCAAAATAAGGATTAAAATTATGGATACAGAAAATGTTAATGTAGATTCGAATATAGAAAATTTAGAACTTTATAGTGATAATTATCCATTTAGACTTTCTCTAAGAATTAACAATTTTGAAAACGAATCATCATATAAGAAATTCATTAAAAACTGCGAGATGATGATAAGGCGAAGTATTGAATATAAGTTATGGAGGAATTATATCATTGATGTTCTTCAGATTAATGAATGTATGATTACTCATGAATCTATACATGATTTAACAATTGAAGTTCATCATCATTTACCATCACTATTTTCATTAATATCAGCTTTGGTAAATAAACATATGGATAAAAACCAAGAGTTTTGTACATTTGAAATTTGCCAAGAAGCTATTGAGTTACATTTTAAAAATAAGATTGGGTATGTTACGTTGATAAAGAGTATGCATGAAAAATTCCACAATGGCAAACTTACAATTCCAATCGGATTTGTGAAAGGGGATTATAGGTATTTTGTAAATGAATACTCAAAATATTTAGATGAAGATGAACTTGAAAAAATTGACTTAAGATTAGCAACAAATGAATCAAATTGTACATGGAGTCGAGATGAATACCCAAATGTTTCGGAGGAGGTATATAAGTAATGAAAAGATTAGATATTATTAATGAGCATTTAAATAGTTTCTATATTTTACATGAATTAAATTTTGGTGGAATTAAATCAAAGGCTTCCGAAATAGTCAAACAATCAAAAAGTGGTAATATATTAGCTATTAATAGAGTATTTGGTTCTTTAAAAGATATACCAATATCGGAAATACTTCCTATTGCAAGACGAAAGTTTGCTAAAGAATATAAAGACAGTGAAAAAGTAGTTGAACAAAAGATTAAAAAATGTCCTGAAAAAATAAAACAATCATTGGTATTGGGAAGAGCCTCTTTATTAAAAATCAACAATGATACTAAAGATCCTGATATCAAAGAAAAAACACAAAGTTCATTACAAAAAATTGATGATCTATTGATAAAGTTATCAAAAAAAGATATGGTTGGTAAAGGAATAAATATTATAGGACTTGCATGGCTTGTAGAATTTTTCCTTACTACAACTTTTTATTTATCGACTATTTTAACAGCCACTGGTATAATGTTTATAGCTGCTGCTATTTTTATTTATATAACAAAATCAATTATTGAGTTGTTTATTGATAGTAAAAAAGAAAATCTCAAGGTGATCAAATAATATGGCTATTACAATTGATCAAGAAAGTAGACAACGATCTCGTATATCAATTGATATTAATTTTGCCGGTAATAGGTATAAAACTGCAAATCACTTATTTACATTTCCTTCACCTACTCTCGAAACTATTGATAAAAATTTGTATTTTCTTCTTAAACACTCAGAACAACGCCTATTTGAACGTCAATATTTAATGAGACCTGATTATTTAAGTTTTGATGAATATGGGACAGTATCATTAGCACATATGATCATGTATGTAAATACAGTTCCATCCCTCGAAGATTTTGACCTTCATACAGTTATTGTTCCATCTTTTTCTGCTGTTGTTGAAATGTTAAAAGATAGATTCCCAATTCAAAAAACAGATGACCTAATAGAGGTTAATTGGTAATAGGATAAAAATATGATTGTTAAAGAAAAGTTTGATCTTCTAAAAGGGGTGGATAATATATTAAAACTTCCATCATCTAAAATAAAGAATATGAGAATTGAAAACGGTCCTCGTAAAGTATTCGTTGTTCTTGAATTGATGAAAAGTAGAATAAACCATTATACAAAAGATGGTGTGTTTAATTTTATTTCTAATATTAAAGAAAGAAAACAACTAAATATTATTGTATATCCTACATATAGTTTACCTGTTTCATTTAATAAATCAACTAATGAGCAATTAATAAATCTAAGTCCATTTGGTATTGATGATGTATTATCAACAAAACCTGGCCCACAAAATTTATATGCACTTATGGTATATTCAATTGTTTTTTCAGAATTAATTACAGGTAAGTTTAAAATAACAGATAAATATTCATCACCAATCTCAAATTATTTTGTTAGTATTCTTTTGAGAATGTTTGGAAAAGAGTATGGACTTTTAGGAAGTTTTTCATCTGAAATAAATAAGTTAAAATTTTTAACTAATCTATATATATTATCTTCATTTTTTGGAATGAGTAATGTTAAAGCATATAAACGAGCTGCCGCAGCTGCTGCTTTTGAATATAGACCAGTAGTTGATAAGTTAAAGAAATATGATTTTAAAAATATAAATGATTTTATAGCATCCTTATCTGAAATTGGAGTTATGCCAAATCTAAATAAACATCAATTTACAGCAAGAATACTAAGACAATTTGGTTTTAATTTTTTACCAGCATTAGAAGATTGTTCAAGATTTATAGCAACTATAGCAACATCGGATATTAAAGGAAGTAATGTAGTATCTACATATCTTTACAAATATAATGAAAGAGATTTTAATAGGATTCTTGAAATAGCAAAGACTATTTTCAAAAGAGGATAAATATTATGTTAGATGATTATTTAAATTATATTCAAGAAATAAATACATTGAGTCAAAAAATACCTGGTAGTGCTATATTTGGTAAGATAATAGGTGGTCTTAATAATGGGAATTATGTACTTTTTATTGATAATAAAAAAAAGATAGATCAAAATAGAGGACAGTTTAACACACTTCTTCGTTTTGGTATGCCAATAGCGGTAGTTTTTGATAAAACCTCTGATATTAAAAAATTGACTAAAGTTAATACTTCGGTTAATACTAAAATATTTTATGGTATGAAAGCTCAGAAAATATTTCAATCAATGAAAATTATTAGTAAGGGAACCTGTACCTTTGAAGCATATTCCGCTACAGTTATAATTAGAAAACTACAACTTAGCCCATTCAATAATAATGCAATTATAGTGATAAGATCTGATCCATATTGGGCAACACAAAAATCAATAACCACTCGTGAAATACCTGTTAATGTTTATTTTCGTACTAAGAATAGTAAAAAATTAGAAGAAGCGTTTAAGGAAAATACAAATCCTGTATTTAAGCATATGCTTATTTCATTGGCTATAACAATATCTATGTTATTTGGATCGTTAGCTTTTTTTATTGTATTATGTAAACGAAATAAAAAATTAGAACGAAACTTAAATAACGTTTTAAAAGATGGAAGGCAATGGCGAGTATATGTAATTAGGGATTCTACACCAAATGCATTTTGTTTAGCAACTCCGAAAATATTTCTTCATTCAGGCTTAATACAAAAGTTAAATGAAAAAGAAGTTATGGCAATTATGTTACATGAAGTTGGTCATATTCAAAATAGAGATGCATGGAAGCACATTTTTGCTGACAATGCATTTATGCTTATGATTATTGGTATTGTATCTACCTCACCAGCAGCGCCGATTGTTATACCTATGGTGTATTTCTTGTTAATGATGGCGAAAAATTATGGTCTTACAGATACTATATTTGCAATGACTCTTGATAGAAGAGCAGAAAAACATGCTGATACTACTGCATCGAAATATGGGTATGGTAAAGAGCTAATATCAGCTTTGCAAAAAATAGATAAATGGGTCAAAAAACAACAGTCAAAAAGACCTTGTGGTAAAGTATGTAAACTAGTAAATAAAATAAATGAAGTATTTGATGAACACCCGCCAGTAAAAAAGAGGGTTGAAAATATATTAAAAGATCAAGAAACATGGAAGCCAGCTAACTTTAGAATAACTACTGCAAAAAAATTCTGGATTAAAAAATTAACTCCAAAAGGATAAAGGATATCTAATAAATGGAAAGAGGGGCAATCTACGGCAACTGGAGAGCTAAGGTTGTCAATAATAAAGATAAAAAAAAATTTGGAAGAGTTAAAGTGTGGATTCCCGACTTGATGCCTGAAGTTGAAGAAAAAAAAGGATTGTGGGCACGTCCTGCTAATAACCCAGTTGGTGGTCGAAATATGGAATGTGATAGTGACCATCATTATATGGGATCATCATTCATTCCTAAAAAAGGTTCGTGGTTGTTTGTATTCTTTGAGGGCGGTAATATAAATTCACCATATTACTTTGGTGCTCTAGATTTACAAAATACTAAAGTATTACCAGAGAATCAATTGGGTTCAAATTATCAAGATAAATGGACTTTATTAAAAACTCATGAAGGTAGAGCCATTGTTATTTCAGATGATGCATCTGATGCTAGAACTGAAATAACAGGTAAAAAGAGGCAACTTAACTCTCCACCTACAGGAGACACAAGTTCTGTATATATTATTGATGGTAATCAAACAACAATACTTTTTGATGAACGTGAAGGAAAAGAAAAGATTTTAATCAGAACTTATAAGGGTGATTTTTTACATATTGATATTGACGAACAAAAATTACAGGCATATTTTAAAAGTGATATTTTGATAAAAACTGATGAAAATTTTAAATTAACATGTAATGGTGATATAGATATTGTCTCTACAACTGGGGATATAAAAGTAACAGCAGAAGCTGGTAATATAGATGTTAAAGCAAATGCTAAAATGAATCACGAGTCAGGAGAAGATACTAATATATTAAGTAATAGTAATTTAAATTATCAGGCATCAAATATAATAAATGGTCGTGCTGGTGGGAATATGAATCATGATGCAAGTAATATAGTTGAGCAAAGTGGGGCAGCAGGACCAGCATTATCTGCAACTTCAGCTATTAAAACAGACCCAAAAGGTGAGAGGGACACATAATGTTACCTACAGAACGAGCTTTGTGTAATAAAATGACATCTGATTTTAATTCACTTCTTGGTCCAGTAGATCTAGGTTTAAGTCAAGCAAAAGAAACTGCACGAAACTTGAAGCATACTTTAATGAATATGGTATTTTCTCCTGATATTGAAGATGTACAAAATGGAGTTACTTCAATGAAGACATCAGCGGGTAATCTTTATCCAGGAGATTCGGTGGATGATATGAAAGCGATGAAAAACATTCTAGATAACTGTAGTTATTTAAATCAATTATCTCCTATATCAAATATTCTTGGTTGTATTACTGGTGTGTTTGATAAAATAGATAACTTAATTCAAAGTATTGGTATTCCTGAATTTGGTGCTGCAAGATTGGGAAGTTTACTTAATGATATGTTTGGTGGTATTGGAATCCCTGGTGGAAATAATATGGGTGGTTCATTAAGCCAAGCAGATGAACTTATTGAATGTGTATCATTGATTTGTGCTGCTAAGGATCCTGAATATATTTCTATAGCCTCTAATTATACAGATCAAACAAATTCCTTATATGATCAAACAGGAATAGTTAGTGATCCATTATCTATCAATTATGGTAAATTTGACTACGAACAGATGTTTAATGATATTGCACTGCCTTATGAGAATCAACAAAAGTTTACAACAGCACTTAATGGAGTTATTGATGTAAAAACAGGAGCTATAGATGCAATAACTAAAAGTGTTGCAGAAGTTAAAAAATTAACAAAATCAGGTTTTTTTTAATATTGAAAGGAGATTATAATGACTAAAAATGTTGTGGGATATATGAGAGAAGACATCCCATTACACGTTGATAATTTAAATACAAGTCTCGACGTAATTGAAAATCAAATAAAAGAACTTGATACTCAAATTGATGCTTTAACAAATGATATATGTGCTGTAGTCGAAAGGGAGATGACAGAATATTTAATAAATACAAAACTCCCTGTATTAAAAATATCTCTTTCAGCAGACCATATTTCATTTGGTTTGAATTATGGACCACCTAAACGAACAACTTTAAAAATAACATATGATGGTACGAATGCAACAGTTTGGAGTCAATATTTGATATCTGATACAACCAAAGAAGATATACCCGATAGAAAATATAAAAAGTTAAGTGTAGAATTCGATTCTTCATCAGGCGACTCTTTTGATGATTTTGTAAAAGATGAAACTGTTAATATTTCAATAATTAAAACTAATGTTCATGGTACAATAACTACGGATACAACTTCAGAAGCAGTTGTTTCAGTAACAGATCTCGAAGATCAGGTCATGAGATATAATCCATCTAATATTGATGAAGATCCTGGTGATGGTTATATATCATTTGGTTTAGATTCAACCTCAATAGGTTCGACATCTTTCATCCATGTAAAAGAAATATACATTAATAATAAGAATTATTATGGACAAGACATTTCTGGATTGGTGGGTACATTTGATGATGCTGTAAATATAATCAGCACAAATATAACTGATTGGGTTTTTAAGGATGAGTTTAACCATATAGTTTATAGTCTAAATGTAAATTTTGATAATGATCCATATATACTTAGGTTAATTGAAAAATTTGAATTTACAATAGATTATCTAACAAGAGAATACACAACTGGTGCAACATATGGGTTATTACCAAGTCGTAATGCATTAGTTGATGCAAAAAAATTACTAATAGAAAATAAAGAAAAAATTAATAACTCTTTAGATATTTTTGAGGATTATGAATAATGTTGAATATATCGCGTATTGGAGATATATGGATGGGAGTTTGTTGTTGTCATTCTGGTTGTGTACCAATGAGTGGTCCAGTAGTAACCGGAAGCCCAAACCATATTTCATCTTCTTTTCAAGTTACAAGATTATTTGATATTGTTATTGGTACTTGTGGTCATCCTGGTAAAATTATAACAGCAAGCCTAACAAATTTTACGAATGGTAGAGGAAAATCTAGTATATCAAGACGTGTTACTGGATGCACAATTGGACAACTTGTAACAGGGAATCCAATTCATAATACTCTTTAGAGGAAATAAATATGCCAACAAGAATACCTTTAAGACCTTCAATGTTAAAACGAAGAAGACAAAGTGTTAAATGGATAATTTTACACCATACAGCAGAAATGTATGAGAATCCTGAGTCAAAAATTGATAACCCGAAATATCAGGTATCAGGATTATTTAAAGGTGTACTTGAGAAAAAACAGGGTGATGTAAATTATCATTATGTAATTGATATGATAAAAAGTGATTATACTGTTATTACATGTCGTCCGTTTGTTTATTTATGTGATTGGGAAGATATTAATCCAAACATTAATAATAGAGCCATACATATAGGAATTTTGGGCGATTACGATTTCAAAATTCCACCAAATCGTCTGTATCAAATTTTGGCATATAGGCTAATAAATCCTATGTTAAATCATTTTGGTATTTCTCCTACCAAAGTTAAATTCCATAGAGATGTATCATCTAATACGGAGTTATCATGTCCTGGTGATTTCATAGATATGGATCGTTTAATATCACAAATCAGACGGTATATTATCAAATAATGTTATGCGACTTTGGTTGTGGACAAGAAGCTAAACATCAATTTATAAATGGTAAGTGGTGTTGTTCAAAACATTTTTCTAAGTGTCCAAAAATAAAAAAAACACGGTCTGGTAAGAATAATCCTATGTATAATAGAACACCCTGGAATAAAGGAAAAAGCGGGATATATTCTAATGAAACACTAAAAAAGATGAGATGTACCAAATCAACAAAAGGTAAAACATATGAAGAAATCTATGGTGAAAAAAAAGGTAATGAACTAAGAAAAGTAAGAAGTAAACATTTTACTAAAATTAAAACAGGTTCCGTTCCTTGGAATAAAGGAGAAACTGGAATATATTCAAAAAATACCATAGAAAAAATTAGAAAATCTCATTTATTAACAAAAGAAGAATATAAATATAGGCATCCTTTATTTTTTGAAATCGAAACCCCAGAATTTATTGGTACTACTATATTTGTAAGATGTAAATATTGTAATATAAAATTTATACCTAATAGAATACAATTGACTGAACGTTTGAGATCTCTTAAAACTGGAAAATCAAATGGATATTTCTATTGTTCAAATGAATGTAAAAATAAATGTAAATATTTTGGTAGACAAATTAATCCGGAACAATCATCTATGTTTAAAGAATATATTTTCAAAGTATATAAAGAAACTAGAAAAACCTTAAAAAAATATAAAATCAAACATATTGAATTAAGAGGAATAAAAAATCAATATGAACTGGATCATAAATATTCAATATATAATGGTTTTATAAATAAAGTAACACCTAAATTAATAGCCCATCATAAAAATCTACAAGTAATACCTACATATCAAAATCGTTCTAAAGGTTCATCATCATCAATAACTTTAAAAGAACTTCTATCATTCCAAATATAATTTTTTATTTATAACTCATATACCTATATATATTAATAACTAATAAAAATAATTGTATATTGTACGTTTATTTTTGAGAAATTAAATTAAATATTTTTTATTATAGAAGGGAAAAGTTATGAAAAAAATTAAATTTATGTTACCAGTCATGTTACTTATATTTTTGGTATCATGTGCTGCCCCTGTTTATAACATTCGTTTAAATAGTGGAAGACCAATAGCAAATCCGAACTACGTTCTTAAAGATGTATCTGGTGAAACAAATATGATGGTTACATTTTGGTTCACTGGTTTTTCAACTGTTATTGACAAAGACGGGACAAGTATTTTTATCCCACATACTTTATCAATGGATAAACTTCAAGTAATAAATAAAGACATTGTTAAAGTGATGGTAACTATGGAAATCTACAATCCAAACTTGGTTGAATATTCAATCAACTATAGTATTAAATCAAAAATGAAAAGCCATAAAGAAGATTTTATAAATAATGGATTGGCAATTAGTGATTTAATATATAGGCATTATACGATTGATTTACCGATAAAACAGGATAATGAAAATATCATGTTTTATGGTTCAGTTCAATCAGGTGGAATTGAAGTTTTCATAATTGGTCCATTTCAGTATGAAAGGAGGGGGATAAACAACAAGAAATAAATTACTTAAAACATTTTTAAAAGGAGCGAAACTTTAAATGAAAATAATATCGATACTAATTGTTTTATTGATGTGTTTGATGGTCACTGCTCCTGCTTTTGCACTTGAATCCAATTATAAACATATTGGATATTATGACACCTTTAAACTTGCTGCCGTCGAACAACAAAAGGCAGATAGCAGAGTTATCACTTCTCGAGATGGTCAACAAGCTGTTATTGTTCCATTGGCGTCAAAAGAGCAAAACGTCGAGCAACAGAAGTTGAAAGTTGAAGAAGAAAAAGATATATCTAAATAACACCCGTACTATTTTAATTAATTTTATCACATGTGAAAAAGGAGAATTGAATTATGTTTAAAAAATTGTTTATTGCATTTATTATGATTACGTTAATTGCAGTTGGTAGTGTTATGGCATGCCCAGGCGGAAATTGCCCTCCAGGTGAAGGCCCTTTGACCGCTACCGGTTATTACTACGGTGAAGCACCATCTAATGATAACTCCAATTCCTATTCCGGTTACCCGGGAGCTTATAATGACGATGCCCACTCATCTGCCAGAGGTTATGCAGGTGGGGATGTTTCCACATATGCTAACGCTGCTGGTCAATCTCTGCAATATGTTGGAACCAGTTGGGTACATATTTGTTGTGGAATCTGGATTCCAGTCCCTCGTTATGATCTTATTGACAATCCTGCCGATCAATCAGGCGGAATGAATGCTACAAGTCATTCTGATGCATGGTCATACACCAATGATCATTACAGCAGAACATCTCGTGCCGGTGCCGGTGCCTCTTTTTATGGTGAAGCTGACACTTGGGGTATAGCCTCTGGTAAATGTGGTAATCGTGAAGTTGTTCAAGGCACCGTCTATGTTGGTGGTATGGTAAGTCAGTATCACAACGCAATGGAAGAGGGTTATCCAAGTGGTTCATGGGTTGGTGGTGGAAATGGTTCCATGGGAGAGTTTTATGCTTCCGACTATGATTATGAAAGTGGTCGTGGGTATGTAAGAGATATCAACTGGATCAATGGTGGTGCCAATGTCGAAGGTCATACAATGGTAACCGGTGACTTTTATGGTTCACATCGTAGTATCAGTGCCCGTACATATACCGAAGCCAATACCTTTGCTTCTCATGGTATGCAGTACAGCATAGTTCAGGGTAGTGGTGGAGTTGGTGGAGTCATTGCTCGTGGTGGAACTTATGCAGGTGGAGCTTCTAACTTCAGTTTTGTTGGTGGAACTCACGGATCCGGTAATGCCACTCTGAATGCCGACATCGGTGTTCATAATGACAGAAGCCACGTTTCCGTTTCCGGTTCTTCACATGCAACTGCCAATGGCGTTGTAGGAGGGAACTAATAATCATTAACGATAATTATTAAAAGATAGGACTCTAAGATAGAGTTCTAATCTTAGGGTTCTATTCTTACTAATTGTAAAACGAATATCATACAAATGAAAAAGGAGATTAAATCTTATGAAAAAGATTATTGTAATTATGATGAGCCTTGTTTTTGTTGCATTTTATATACCCGCAATGGCGGATACAACATCCGAAGCAAATGTCGATGATGTTACTGCATCCATTGATGATCACAGTATAAATACATACGAAGCTACTGACCGTGCCTTCCCGAATGCCGGTTCCGTTCCGATTCCTGGTCAACCCGGATGGTTCACTACACCGACTCCGGATGGCGATTTCGTTACAATCAAAAACATTCTCGAATTTGGAAAAGTCTTTTCCGAAGGTGCCCTTGAAAATATGGCTAAATGGGGGGAGACCCGTATTACATATGCTGAAGTGAACCCCGAAAAATGCGTTAATGGACGTGAAAAAAATGATCGTCGTATCCTGCTTGTAATCGACCCTGATCGTATTAAGGGAATTAAAAACACCGGAACGCATGTCGCTTTTATCAACGGTACTGCCAAAAACGGGAAAACCAACTCAGTACAATTAGTTGGAGCAATGGCTCTGAAAGCCATGCAAAACGGTGCCAATGTGCTTGTATTTAAAGCTGAAGGTGCCCATCGTAAAATTGAAGCATTCGGATGGGGTATTGGTTTTTCATATGCCAAGGCCTCTGATACATCAATTGCAACTGGTGGTACCGGAATATCCGGTGGATCCGCTGGTCCAGAAGATCGTCCTTGGTTGCAAGGTAATGCTTTCGTAAATGCCGAAATTCAGAAAATGTTGAATGAACTGTAAGATTATACAATTTACAATTGGAACATAATGTAAAATTAAGAGAGAAAAAGGCAAACTAACCGCAAGGTTAGGACGCAAAATCACCGGTCCTTATGGGATAGCGGAATTACCTCTCTCACACTTTACAAAAAATGAGTTCGATACTCTTTTTTGCCACGAAAATTTTAAAAAGGCGGTGTATATGAAAGAAACTGGTCATGTGAAAGTTTTAGTTGTTGGCGATATAATGCTTGACAAATATATTATAGGTAAAGTTGAAAGAATATGCCCAGAAGCTCCTGTACCTGTTGTTCACGTTAAAGAAGAATATTATACTTTGGGAGGTTGTGGCCATGTTTGTAGAAATCTTAGAGAACTCGGAGCACAAGTTGATTGTATGTCCTCAATTTCGAATGATATCAATGGGGGGTTGATAATTAATGAATTGGATAATATAGGCGCAAAGAATTTATGTTCATACGGTTCAAAACAAACAATTGTAAAAGAAAGAATTATTGCTGATGACCGTAAAGTTCAAATGTTAAGAGTTGATAGAGAAACAATCTCGAAAATTGATTCAAAAAGAGCAATTGAAGTTTTCCTTAAAGATTGTAGAAAAGTATATGATGTTATTATAGTTTCGGATTATGCAAAAGGAATGATTACAAAAGAACTAATGGAATTTCTTAAAACTCTGAATACAAAAATCATTGTTGATCCAAAACCAATTAATGGCTTTTTATATAATGATGCTTACATGATTACACCCAATGAAAAAGAATGGAAAATCATGAAACTATCATCTAAATATTCATTAAAAAATGTAAAATTTATTCTTGAAACAAAAGGCAAACATGGAATGATTTTATATAATAAGTTGAATAATAAAGAATATTCAATTATGTCAGAACCCGTTGAAGTTTACAATGTTTCAGGTGCCGGTGATACGGTTGTGGCTGTTATGGGTTTATGTTTATCAATGAATTATTCTATACACGAAGCAGCCATTCTTGCAAATAAATGCGCTGCTTATGTAGTAACACAATCAGGCACAACAACAGTACCAAAAGAAATATTTGAGCAAGTCTTAAAAGATTTGGTGTGTAAAATATAAATCTTTGAATATGAGAACTTAAACACTTATATATTCCATGTCTATATATATTAATAACTAATGAAAGATATAAGTGTTTCGTTATTTTTTGAATTGGATCTTTATAACCACAACTCATAAAGGTCCATGAGGTATTCATTGGTATTTTTTATCAATGAATGTCTCACAACATCAAAGGAGGTCAATTTATTTTGTTACGAATTGAGCAGAATGGACCAAAAGTATGGTCAGTTGTAGTAGATGATGATGTTGAACCAATAAAACTCTTTCTCTCACCTTCTTCAGTCACTAATAAATATTTTATTGTGACCAAATTCATCGAGAGAGTTGCTGAACATAACGTAGAAGGATTCAGCAACTGGTTTATTAATTTTTTAACTGATTGCCATGATGAAAATCTGCGATCAAAAGCTGTAGTCGATAGTATTCCTCAAATTAAAAATTATGTTGATAGTTATATGGATTCTTTAACTTTTGATTATAGTCAGTTTGTTGATATGACAAAGGTCAAGAAAAACTCCATACTTTTTAAACCAGATGAAATTGAACAAATTATTAGACTATCAAGCTATCTTAAAATTTATTCAGTGATTTCAAACAATGAAAAATTGAAATTGGGAGCACAACTACATCGAGAAGTTTATAACCAATTTGCTTCAGATATTGTTGAAACAGATATTATTAGAAAGATTTATGATGTTATCAAAACAAAAACATTCAGATATAATCTAACAGATAGATTTATGTGGGAATATATCAAGAATGTGCAAGGAAAAGATATTGGAGTTCATGTTATTGAAATTTTCAATTTCATTATGAATAATATTCTGATTCTTTGTGAAATAGATAAAAATCCAATTACTTATTTTGTTGGAGTTATTGATGAATCAGTTAAATGGTTTTTACGATCAGTTTATAAAGGTTCTATTGTTTATGATGATAGTATTTCAACAGAAGATATTCAAGGTATTAATACAGATAACTTAAAGACTTATAGTTATAATGATACTCTTGGAAGATTAAAAAGCATTGCTTATGAAAAAATATATGAATTACTTCAAAGGCAATCAACTATGTCAACTGAAAAAGTTGATGATGACGAATTCATTATATCATTCCATGAACGAGCATCAGAAATTAATTTTATTTCTCCATTGGCAGAAACATTAGTATTTCCAATATTATCACAAATGACTCATATACCGTTCCATCATTTCAGAACACTTTCCCCTGAGCATACAGCGGTGATTGCAGTTTATATCCAAGTTTTATTTAGACAAGTATTCGGTACAGACTATAAAGACTTATTTACTTTATTAAACTTTTACCCAATGAAAAGCCCATCAATGAGTACAACATATAAAATTAAAGCTGTGCATGAATATTTGAAAACACAACAAGAAACACAAAATTTCTTTGGATTTACTACAAAGATATTACCTCATACATTATTATGTCATTTTATCGGTAGAGTTTCTCGAGTTGATTTTTGTGATATTTTAACAGGAAAACGATTAGGTGGTATTCCTCTTTCAAAAATCGAAAATGGTATGATCAAATTCTTTACAGCATACTTTTCAGGAGGTATGAAAAAAGAAATTGATGAAATGACAAAATTGATGAATGCTGATTTTTAATGGAGATGCGAATGAGAAAAATATTTTATTCACTACTGTTTTTTATTTTTATTCTTCCTTCATGTAGCATAGAATTAAACGAAGATTATAAAAATAGTTTATCTATAAAAGAATTTTTATATAAAACACAATATAGTATTGTTGTCGATGGAATTAAAATAACAAAATATGATCAAACAAAAAAAGTTAATACCAATGACGAAATTATTTTGGAATTACTTGATAAAAAAGACAAACAAATTTCTGAAATGTTACTGGTGGATGTAAAAACCTGGCATAAATTTCCAGAAACAAATATTTATGTAATACGCTTTAAAAGTATGTGAAACCCAATAATATTACGTTTCCGGGTCGGAAGCATTAAAAATACAGATTCAGTAAATTCGACACCCAAAGATAAAAAGTTATAAAATATGTGGGGAAATTTTATCCCCACATATTTTTTGCCATTATATTTTAAGAACAAATATAAAATAAGATATTACATCCAGTTATCGGAGGTTAAATGATGAGCGACCAATTAAATGAAGAAATAAAACATCTTTCGGAACTTATTAGAAAGGCAAATGATTTAATTAATCCCGAAGATAGTTTATCGTATTTACTAAAGAAGGATTTGAGAGATAGATTATACGGTGATAAGCCAAAATGTTTTCTAAAGTTGTTACCAATTGGTAGAAACACTTCTCCATATCTTATACCCATCTGTAATCGTATGGGTATGGAGGATAAAAAAGTAATTGCAGTTGCATTAAAACTTGTTCAAAGATTAATGAATGATCCAAAAGGAAAATTTGATACTAATACACTTCAAGGTATTTTGAATCAATTAAATCATAGACATAATGTCCTTTCAAAAACTGTGATCAAACCGGCATCCACAGCTGCAAAAAAAGCACAAGTAACGAGGATGTTCAAAAAAATTAAATCTTATCTTGATATTAATAAAACAAATGCAATTGATGATAAATAATGATTATTTGTGATGGATGTGGCAAAGAAGCAACCCATTTTTTTAAGTTAGATCCAGATTTAGCATGGTCTGTATGTGAAAGATGTCACTATAAATATGGTCATAAAGATGAATGTTCTACAGGTAATTTGGCACAAAGGATATGCGTATAATGATTAATTTTCTGAATATAAATAATTTCAAAAAAGGATTGACCCCTGTAACAACAACGGAATTATTTTCCAAACCTGGGGAGTTTCATCCTGATGGTCTTTTTTCTGAAATAATTTTTGGATCCGAAGAATCTACTGAACGAAAGAAAACATTTTCATATATTAATTTAAATGCTTATGTTATTCACCCATCTGCATATATACTTCTTATTCAACTTGATAGACAAATTGAATTATTTATATCTGCGCAAGAAACCTTTTCAGTTGATTCAAAAGGGCTTCTTCAAAAAGATTCAAGAGGTGTTACTGGAATTTCATCATTTATGAAGTTACTTCCAAAAATCAAATTTAGAGGGGGGTCTGATACTCGAGATAAATTCATTAAAAAGATAAAAGAATCATATGAAAACAATACGTTATTTTTAGATGTTTTACCAGTAATACCACCAATTCAACGAGATGCATATCAAGATGAAAATGGAATGTGGATTATTGATCCTTTAAATGATTATTATATCACAACTATACGCCGAGCACATCAGATAAGGAGTGCTGCAAAAAGTGGACCATTATTTGATTTGTTGAATTTTGAATTACAAAAAGCAATTATTAATCATGACAATTTTATTAGAAAATTAATTCAGAAAAAACGTGGTTTAATTCGATCACAAATGCTTGGTAAACGTACAGATTTTTCTGGTCGTGCCGTTATTACACCAGGTCCAGATTTAAAAGTAAATGAAATTGGGATACCATTACGGATGGCTGTTAGTTTATTTGAACCATTTATATTACATCGTTTATTTTCAAGTCGGGTTGATAAAAAGAAATTATCAGATGAAGTTAAAAAGTTTACAAAATTTGAACTTTCTGTTGATGGTGTTAAACAAGTTTTCAAGTCTATTAAAAGTGGAGATAAAATACCAAAAGAACTATATGATATTGTATTTGAAGCAACAGAAGTTGCTATGATGAATCGTGTTGTATTGGCAAAACGTGACCCTTGTTTACATGCTGAATCTATTAGAGCATTTAATCCAATTTTAATTAAAGGGAATACAGTGCAATTATGTACATTACAAGTTGGTGGATTCAATGCTGATTTTGATGGTGATACTATGGCAATTTTTCATCCAATTACGAATGAAGCACAACTTGAAGCAAAAACTAAAATGATGAGATCTGAAAGTGGTGATAATGATAAATCTGTAAATTTTGAACTTTCAAAAGAAATGTGTGTTGGACTTTTTACAATCACAAAAGATATAAAAAGAACAACTCCTCCTATTGCAGTAACACAAAAAGATTTAGATAATGCTGTTGATCCATATATTCCTGTAGTATATAGAAAGAAAACTACAACAATGGGAAAAGCTCTTTTTAATAGTGTATTTCCATTGGATACTCCATTTTATAATGATATAGTGACAAAGAAAGTTGTTAATGGAATGATTTCTCCAATTCTTAAAAAATATGGTCAGGAACAAGCAATTAAATCTTTTTCAAAATTAAAAGATATTTCATTTAAATTTTCAACAATCATTTCACCAAGTATTACATTAGATGATATTCAATTACCACCTGAAATTTTAGAGCTTAAAAAACAATTGAAAAATTCATCAACAGAGGAAGCCGATGTATTATTGAAAAAAATGCAAGTAATGTTAATAGAACATTTGAAAGGAAGTGGTGTTTATGATTTAATTGAATCAGGTGGAGGTAAAGGTTGGGGACAACCAACACAAATTTTTGTTGCTAAAGGTTTAGTATCTGATCCAACAGGAAAAGTATTACCTCCAATAGATGGTTCGTTTTCGGATGGTTTAACAAATAGTCAATATTTTTCAGCAGCGTCTGGTGCAAGAAGTGGTATTATTGATAGAGTTTTAAATACTGCAGATACTGGATACATGGCAAGAAAATTAGCATATGTTTTAAACAGTGTTGAGATTGATCCAAATCTACAAGATTGTAAAACAAAAAGGACTCTTGATCTAAGGTTAACTAAAAAACTATCAACTAGACTGAATGGTCGTTATGTTCTTGAAAATGGTAAACCTCAATTATTTAATCCTGTAAATTATAAGATTGGAGATCAAATTCATTTACGAACACCCGTATTTTGTGAATCTTCAAAACTATGTCATACTTGTTATGGAAAACTATTAGAACGTCATCGAAGTCCATATGCAGGTGTAATGGCAGCACAGCTTATTGGTGAAGCTGGAACACAGACTATTATGAAAACGTTCCACACAGGCGGTGCAGTAAGTGTTGTTTCAAGAAATATCATTGACGATATTATTCAGAATGATGCTCTTGTAGATGAAAAGATTGTAAGAAAGACTTTAATACAAAATGATAATGTATTGGCATGTAACGATGATTGTACAGTTACAATTTCAAAAGGAGATTACCCAGTATCAGGAGATTTGACATTTAATGATACAAAAACTATTTTGTCTATAAGAGCTTCTGTAGCTATAGTTGAATTTTCAGATTCAATCTATAATATCATTCTTGATTATCCAATTAAATTTCAAATATATGAAATCGAAGAAAATAAAGAAACAATCAAATTATATTATAAGAAACATAGTACAATATTAGAAGTACCAACAGAAACAGAAGCAATGAAAAAACAAATCCAATATGTTGAAAGACTAATTGGAGGGCGTGAAATTTATAAAGATGCTAATCATTTATATTTAAAATTATTTAAAATATATGGTGATCTTAGAGATATGGATAGTGTTCATATTGAAATTTTATTATCACAATCATTAAGAGATAGAGCCAATCAGAGTATTCCTGCAAGACTTGGACGTAAATGGGATCCTGTTATGATTAATATTAAACAGATTGTATTCAAGACAAGTTTTATTCAGGGACTGGCCTTCGAAAATATCAACGAAGCTATAAAAACTGGATTGATTACTGATGAAACTGGGGAAGCATCTGTTCTTGAAAAAGTCCTTACTGGTACACTTGTGGAAGAAAAAAAGGAATAATACAACTATGCAATTATGGTTGTAGTCAAGAAGCTAATTATCAATTTAAAAATGGTAAATGGTGTTATAGTAAACATTCAAGTAATTGTCCCGAATATATTAAAAAAGGTCATCAAAATGAATGTTCAACAGGAAAACTAACAAATATAATTTGCAGAGGGGAAACTAGTGATTCAATTTAAATCATGGAAACAATATACGCATGTAACGGATGGTGTGAGGTTTCCGCAAAATCCAAAAGAACCATATCTTATTATATATTTTTCTGAAAATTCTAATTTCATTACAGATTACCTAAAATTGAATTTAAAAAGAGTTGATTTTCGTATTGTTGCAAGTCCAGTTACACAGGTTCCACGTACAAGAATGACAGCACAATTTGTAAAAATGTATAAAGCTCTTGGATTAATTCCTTATACAATGCAACAAAATATACCGCAAGGGAAGAATGTTATTGTAGATTTATCACAATATACAAATGCTATTGATACAGTTTATAAGCCTACTACGTATAGACAAAGAGCTGGATTTTTTATTACAAATATTTTGAAGCAAATGTCAGATGCTTTTCCAGATAATTATCAAAAGATATTATTTTATTCTGTTGATATTTCAAAAGAAATCAATCCATTTATTGACAAAAAAATATTTCCTGTTATACGAGATATGAAAAATGGAAACTTTTTATTTGATCATATGATAATAAATTATTTAGATGCTAGTTCATCAAAATATCGTTTACTCGTGAAAGATAATGAATATAAATTCGCAAGATTGACCCACTATATAAGAACTATTAAAAGTATTCCAGCAGAAGAAGAGGTTGAAAACCAAACAAAAAAGGCTGCAAGAATTATAAGCAAAGCTATTTCAACTGATATTGAACCAAAAAATATAAAAAATGTTGCTGGCGCAGTTGAAAAATATTTAAAAACAAATCCAGATGATATTATTAAAATAACCTCTGGTGATGCGTCAGGCGATGATGTGAGAGATATAGCAACTTCAGCGATATTGTATGGAGTCAGTGGCGATAAATCTAAATCAACCGCTATTGCAAGACAGATACCAAAATCAAGAAAGAAAGTTGCATTAAAAGCAATAGATAAAAACTTTTCAAGTGAACTGTTAAAACCTGTTAAAACTGTAAATCTAAGTACTGACCCAAGAGTTCAGGTATATAGTCCACAAATAATGGTTGATAATAAATCTCCTGAACATGTATATGAAAAACGCCAGGTTGATTTCAAAACAAATCTGAAAAAGGATTTAACAAACTCATTCAAAGTTTTAGAATCAAAAGAGATTCCTATGAAATTTGAAGGGATTACACTTGCTGATAAACCTCAAAGAATGGGTGAAGTAATGAGATCTGATTTATCAATTGCTACAATTAATATGTCAGATGAATTTGGAAACAAACATGAAATAAAAATGGAGTTGCCAAAAATTGATCCTGATACTGGAGTGTTTCGACTGAATGGTAAACAAAAATGTTTGATCAATCAAATTGTACAAAATCCAATTACATTTCCATCACCAGGTGAATCAAGATTTGAAAGCTCATATTCTGTTTTTAGAATATATGTTAAACAGCTAAGACGTGAAAAATATCTTGAAGCTTTCATGTCTTATAAAATGCCATTAATATTTTTGCTTGCGTTTAGTTTTGGTTTTGATGAAACCTTAAAAAAATATAATATTAAATATATATTGTCAGATAATAAACCAAGTGAAAAATTCTCATGTAAAATTAACAACGAAAAATATATTATATTCCAAAACGTCCAAACAGATTTACAAAAACAACTATGCCAATCATTCATTCATGGTAAAGTACAACAATATAAAAGTGATGCCGAATTTGCTTCACATAAATATTTTGAAGATTTAATAATTCAATTATCAGGTAGATTAAACTCAACATTTCTTATTAGTTCAAATCTTCAAAATATTGTTGATCCTGTTGCTAAGCAAGTATTATTAAATAAACAATTACCAACTGATCTTGAAATGATTATGAAATATATGACAGAAAAAGTTGTTGATGGGTTTTATATTGCAAGAAATGATATTAGTAATCAACGAATTAGAAATTCAGAAGTTCTTGTCCATTTAGCACAAAAACAAATTCTTGCAGCTTACACAGTATATAAAGAGCAAGTTTTATCAGGCAATACAGAAGCAAAATTAACAATAGTACCAACTAAAGTATTAAGTGATTTTTTAATGACTGAATTAGTTGTTGATATGGAATACGCAAATCCTCTTGAAGAAATGTCAACTATGACAAGAGTGTCTCCTGCTGGTAAAAAGGTTGGAGGTATTCCTGATAAAAGAGCTATTCATAATGATGCTCGTAATTTACATAATTCATATTTTGGAAATCTTGATCCTCTTGATACATCCGAGAGTGACAATATTGGAATTGTTCAACAGTTAACCATAGACGCATTGATATCGTCATCACGAGGTTTATTTACAACAAAAGATATATCAGATAATGAAGGAAGTGGAATGCTTTCAACGACTACATCAATGATTCCATTCCTTGAAAATACAGATGGTGCAAGGGTTATTATGCTTTCAAATCAGGCAAAACAAATGTTGCCTTTAAGAAATCCACAACCCCCTGTTGTTCAATCTGGATATGAATCAATATTAACAGGTGTTTTATCAAAAAACTTTGTGAAAAAATCTCCTTGTAATGGTAAAATTTCTTCTGTTCATAAGGATTTAATAACAATTCAATGTGGTAAAACAAAAAAGATAATTGATATAACACCGGTTCATTTAAAATCTGGTTCTGGAAAAAATACATTAAGTGTATTTAACCCTTTGATTAAGGTGGGTGAAACCGTCAAACAGGGTGATGTTATTGCAGAAGGTGCATGTATGTCTAATGGATCAATTTCACTTGGAAGACCGTTATTATGCGCTCTTATGCCATATGATGGATATAATTTTGAAGATGGTGCAGTTATTAGTAAATCAGTTGTAGAACAGGATAAATTGACTTCATTACATGGTATTGAAGAAGAAATATTAATTGCTCCTAATGATAGGCTTTTATATATTGCAGAAATTGGTGATGAAATTGAAAAAGGAAAACCATTATTAAGAAAGACTCTTGGTGATATTGAAGATATTATTGGTTTCGATGATGATGAAACAACTGATATGTTTACTGGACAATTTATTAAAAAGAGTCCTGGTGGAAAAATTGTTGATATTGAAGTTTATTCTAATGTTGATGAAGAACTATTTCCACAATTAAAAGAGTTGATTACAAAAACAAATCTTAAATCAATGAAACCAGCAAAAGAATCGTTTACGGTCAAAGGTGAAACAATCAAAGGAGTATTAGTAAGATTTAGAATTGAACAGGAATTACGAGTTGGACTTGGTGATAAATTAGCGAATAGGTATGGCAATAAGGGAATCATCTCACTAATTGAAAACGATGAATTAATGCCAAGACTTCCTAACGGTGATATCATTGAAACAATTTTAAATCCTCTCGGTCTTTTAAGTAGAATGAATATGGGTCAGTTATATGAAATGTATTGTGGATTGATGGCAAGAGAATTAGGTAAACGATTACCAACAATGACAAAACCAAAAACAATTGCACTCATAAAACAAGTATTTGTAAATCTTGATATGTCACCAAATAAAAAAGCAACAGAAAATCTTGTTAGAAATTTATCAAGTTTGACAACAACACAATATGTAAAAATGATTGACCAGGTTAAAAAGACTGGTTTTTATCCAATTATTATACCACCATTTAAAGCACCCGGTCATACTGAGATTAAAAAATCATTGAAAGTATTAGGCTTGAAAACAAAATATAAACTTTTCTTGCCTAAATATAATACTAAAACCCATTTTGAAGTTGCTGTTGGTTATATGTATATGTCAAAACTCGAACATCTTGGCGAAGCGAAAATATATGCACGTGGTACCGGTCCAACAACAGGTAAAACATCACAACCTACAAGTGGAAAAAAACGTGATGGAGGTCAAAGACTGGGTGAACTTGATACTTATTCTTTTATTTCATATAATTGTCCACATGTTTTAGCTGAATTTATGGGTCCATTATCTGATGATTATATAACAAGAGATAAAATAATGGCAGAGATTATTCAAAATGGCAATGCTGGTTATAAAGAACCAAAAATATCTCCAGCAAAAGATTTATTAAATTCATATTTTATATCATTAATGTTAACGAGGTAAAAATGTTTGAATCAGAAGATCTAAAAATACTTCTTGGTAACTCTATTGAAGAGCCAGAAGTAGATTATGATGATGCAGAAGTGGAAAGTGAATTGGGGTATCCCGTTGAAGAAGAAGCATTGAAAGAATATTTCTTTATAACAATTATTCGTAATATTGGTAAATCAGATTTTAAAGAAGAATATTTATCAGTATATCCTGATATGATAAAATACCCAATAGAACAAAAACAGGTTCTGGCAGAATCAATATTAAAAAGAGTTAAGCAAGTGTATAATTATGAACCATCTATAATCGTTAATACAAATAGCGAATCTGATATTATAAATATCTTAAAATTTTTGGAGTTTGTTGAATATGACCATAAAAATTTTATTATAGAAATATGGTCATATCTAGATCCAGAATTGGATTCATTTCATATTGAAAAGATTTGTAAACAAAATCAAAATGAAATTATTTTTGAAATTGAAGAACAGTTAAATTCTCAAGACTTTTCTTGGTTAATTACTAATTTTTTAAGAACATATAATAAAGATAAAATCACAGAATGGTTTTGTAAGAAATCAAAAGAACTTAATAATGAAATATACTTGAAATTAATTGAAGGAGAATAACATGACTGAGGAATCAATGATTGTCATTAAAAAAGGTACTATGAATCTTGAAATCAAAAGAAGTGATTTAGTTGAAGTTAATGAAACACATGATGGTATTGCATTTAGCTTCAAAGATGGACTTCAATTATATTATACTGATAATTTTATGCCACAAGGTATGAAACAAATCATCAAGAATACCGCAAATCATTTTTCAAATAAAAAGATTATTTTTGATTTAGATAATACAAGAAAACCTGCTATGGTAGATGTTACTTAATCATTTAAAAATATAATAACTATATATATTAATATCTGAATAAGAATAATGATTTATTATGTTTAAGAACATTTTGGAGAATTTATGTAATTTCAAATTATTGTTAAATCAACCAATTACATTTATAACTCCATTTTATATTTTTCCCGAAGACTTAGACGTATTTTCTGATCGCTGATTGGTTCAGCACTGCTCTTATAAAGCAACGTATAGGGTTCGAGTCCCTTCTACCACGCCATCTGTGGTATGACAAATTAATACACTTACTACTTCGGGTGTATTTTAACACTAGAAGACTTTTTGTAATTTCAGTTTTATTCTTTTGAGAAGAAGCCAAAACATCATATTACATATACAACTTCTAGTTTCTTTTTATTATACAATTTACAGTTTCCTGAAAGACTTATTTGTGATTTCAGATAAAAAATCCCAATGGTGGGGTATTTGCCTTATACGCAAAAGACGGTAAGTTCAATTCTTACTTTATCAAGTACCTATTACATTTTCTACTTTCAGGATTATTTTTTGAATATACTGTTTAAATGGTATAGAATTTTTTCGAGACGATTTGATATAATTTCAAATCGAATATTATATAAGTCATATTTGAAACAAAAAGGCCAAAGATGCTTTTTATTTTTCAACCAAAAAAATTAGTTATGATTATCTTACGTTGAAACTAAAAAAAAGGAGATTCATAGAAATGACAGAAAAATCACTTACTATTGATTCTGGAATGCTTCAGTTTGCTCCGAAAGGTGCGTTTTATGAAGAAGCAAATCAACAGTTTCAACGAGTATACAAAATGTGGAAAGAGTTGTTTTTATTTGACCGAACATTATTTGGATTAACAACAATACTTGAGGGAACTGGATTTTCAAAAGGCGCAATGAGTCATATGTTACTTGCCAATCCTCAAAGTGTAACAGGAAAAGAATTAATCCCGAGTGGTTTACCATTCGACTATGAACAAAAAGTTATCAAATATAATCTTTCCAAAGAAAAAATACCAAGAGCTTTGAAGAATCTTTTGATGCTCACCGGTGAAGAAGGTTTTAAAAAAGTCAACAACTCCAGAACTAGAAAGATTATTCTTGAGTTTATATTCGACCGTTCAACTCAAGAACTTGAAGGGTTGGCAATTAACTATAAAAGAAAATTGAAAAAATTGGTTAGACATGCTCTTGGAAAGCAGGAAGTATTTAAAATCCTGAATGGTGATGAGGAATTGTTTAACAAAAGAATCGGTCGATATAATATCAAATCCATGCCGGTGGTTTATCATATATTTGATCATGCACCACCAAAAAATATTCTTTTGGTTAGATACCCAAAAATTGAAAGATATTGGGATCTTCGTACAGCTGCCCAAGATGGCAATGTTAAACGATTCAAGAAATTGATGAAAGGCATGCCGAACCGAACAGTAATGGGTTTCAGAAATACTTATAAAGTAAATATTAAAATATCTGAAATTTACGAACAAGCGAAGATGGGTGATAGAGAAGCACTACAAATGGAATCTGCTGTTAAACGTAGTGGTGCAACCAAATCAAAAACTATCAACTATAAAAATCAAGATATTTACGATCTATGGAAGGCATTTTATTTTAAATTATTCAATGGCGATTCAGTCAATATTGAAAAAATCATGGAAGGAATTGAATATCAATCTCAAAAATTGAATCATATTGATATTGGAGAGTGTGTTGTTATTATTGATGCCTCAAGATCCATGATGGGTAGTAACGAAAGAAAAATGCATCCATTTCTTACATCATTATCAATCTTGTCAATATTGGATAACGTCAAGGATGTTATCTATGTTGGTGGGAAAAGAATGGAAACTCCAACGAAAGATCCTATTAGTGTTATTGTTCCACACAATGATACAAAACTATGGCAAGCTCTTATAGATGCAGTAATCTCCAAACCCCAGACTATTATTGTTATATCAGACGGTTATGAAAATACAATAAAAGGTATGTTTGAACATACCTATAATCATTTTAAAAAGTCAGGTTATGAATTTAACCTGATTCATTTAAATCCTGTGTTTTCTGCAGATGCAAAAATCGGTACAACACGAAGGTTAACAGCAGATACAAACCCGTTGCCTGTATCGAATTACAAGTATTTGGAAACCGAAATGATCTTTAATCGTATGATTGATAATCGTGAAATGGTCAAGAAGTTACTCATCAATAAATTTAATAAACAATTGAAATAATAGGAGGTCATAAATGTCTTCAATTTTTAAAAGACTCAATTTTGATAAAATTGAGATTGGTAACATTCAGGCTGTTGATGAGATGGCCATTATTCCGATACTGGGGGATGAAAGGGGTGATATAGCAAAACCAACAAATTTGTCATTCAAACGGACAACTTCATATGGAACAATGGTCTTTGAAAATAAAGATACTTCAGCAGAAGCCATTGTCCCCACAAATATAATGGTCCGAAGTACTAAAGGTCAGGATCATGCAATGAGTGGTTCTGGTATTGTAATGAAAAAACAATCAAGATCATTTAAGAATGCATGTTGTATTGAAGAAAGTCAGGGTGGTTATTTAAATGATGTTGTAGATAGTGATATTTTACCAATTACCCTTAGAAAAACATTACTCAAACAATCAATCAGATCTCATGAAAATTATTCAAAATTATGGGGAAAAATTAGTGAATGGCTTAGGGGAATTCCAAGTGTTAATATTGGTTCAGCGCATTTGAGATATTTTTATGATAATCCGACTATTAAAGAAGAACTCGAAATTTTTGCGGCAGAGTTTGAACCAGTTGAAAATCAAATTGGTGCCATCATTATGTTTTCAGGTGTTCCAGTTGGTATCGAAATCATGCCATCAAGTGAGCATTGGGAAGAATACTGGAAACTTTTAATCCGTGGATGTTATGGAGCAGAAATGGTTAGGTTAAAACTATTGGGTAAATTGAATAATAAAGTATTATTATTGCCAGAATTTCCAAACGATGCAACACCATCTGATGTTAAATATATTTTAGAAAAATTCTCTCAACATCTTAGAGAGGAAATATTACCTCTTATGGAAAATATTAAAATTAAATCCAGTAAAACTATAGATCAAATTGGCTCACTTCAAACAACATTGATCCAAACATCATCTGGTGGTGGTGATATAATTTACCAAAAAAATAAACCTGTATATTTGTCACTCGTACTTTAAGGGGAATAAATGAAACAGATTGATAACCAGCTTCGAAAACTGCGAAGACGTATAGAGGAATTTTTAAGAAATACGACTCCTGAGATGTTAATCAAGGTCGCAGATATATGTAAAATAAATGTTTCTGATAATATCAGAAATCGGTATATATCTAAGGATAATAGTAATTAAACATTATCTACTGATATATATGAACTTTTCAATGCGAATACTAGCATCGTCTCTCCACTTAGTGGTTTGATATAGCTTTTATATCCTTTTAATTTAGGTAATAAAGTTATATTAAATTTTACTAAGTGGGAGATATGCCAAAATAGCTGGTTTTTTGTTCTGAAAAAATTAAAGAAAAAAAGCAAAGGAGTTAATAAATGAAACAAGTTTCAGTTGAAAAGTTCATTGAAAAAATGGGTGCAGATGTATACCCAATAACTATTGTAAAATTTTTATTAAATAAACGGCGGATAATATCATATTTTTCTAAAGCTGCAAACGATAATTTTGAACTAAGAGTTAAATATACGGTTGATCATTCAAATTGTGAAGTTTGTAAAATGAAAGCTAAAGATGGTATTTTATGCAGACAACATACATCAATTGATCGAGTATTAACCGCCAGGAATGTTGCATATGATTTAGATACAAATACGTACTTGTATAAAAATGAAATCTTTAGAATGGTGGGAAAAAGATTAGTAATAGTTTATTGCCCACACCCTAAATTAATCACAGGTGATATAACAGATTCAAAGGTAAGAAAAATCACCCCAATTACAATTGAAGATTCAAATTTAGTTGCGTTACCTGAATATGATAAATTATGTGATTTTATTTCAAGTGATTTATTAGATCAATATATAAGATGCTGGTTTAACAACGAGTTTTCTCTTGTTACAATACCAGATGACAGAAATGGCCAAAATTGGTGTTTGATACCAAATAAGTAACTTTAAAGGAGGATGTACATTATGAGTTTTGAGGAATATCAAGATCTACAGGGAACTGGTTTTCAAGGTGGTAGTGGCGAAAAAATTGCTCCAGAGGATGAGTTTTTTCACAGTGTTTATATTTCCGGTAAAACAAGAAAAAACCATTTGAATATTGAAGAAAAGATTGAGCACTTTCAGATAAGAGGTGTTGAATATAATTTGAGTGAAGTAAATATGATTATTACGCACACCAAAGAGATTTTGGCGAAAATTGAAAATGAACGTGGACGTGATACAATTATATGTTTTTCTTTCAAAGAAGGAACTCCGCCATGGAAAGGCTCAAGTAAATTGGCAAATGGTGAAATAAGAACATGCCCAATGACCTCAGCGGAAAGAGCCACGGTTGATTTTTGTAATGCATGTCGATCACAGTTGTTAGTTGCAGGTATTTATTGTAATAAAAACGGCAGTCCCATTTTGACTGATGATAAGAAACCAATTTTTATATTTATCAGAGGGAAAGGGATGAAATATTCAAATATTTCCGAATATCTTAATAATCTGTATAATGAAGATTTGCCCCCCATCTTTGAACCGGTTACTGAACAAAGTAAAATGTTCGAGAAATCAGTTGTGAATCAAAAAAGATATGTGACAAATATTACGAGAACTACAGCAACTTCGTCATATAATAATGAGGTAAATATCTTTGCAATGAAAAAGGGTGCCGAATTACCAAAGGATGCTGTATTGAAAATATTAAAATTATCTAAAGATACAGTTGGGAAGTTTAATGAAAAATTCGATTGGTCAAAAAGCAAACAAGCACAAACCACTGGGTATGGAGCAAAAACAGATGGTATATTAACAACAGAAACACCCTCACCAGAAACAGAAACACCCTTACCAGAAACTCCTGCGAAACAACAGGAAGTAACACCGGAAGATGAAAAAACATTTAGTTTTGATGATATACAATTTTAGTTAAAATAATAAAAGGAGTTAATAATGCCTGACGAAAATACTAAAGAAGAAGAATTGAAATATTACGAGAGACTGAATATTTCAGTCCTCTCAATTGCGAAGATTAAGACATTACTGAAAAATGATATCAAAGATACGATCAGTACTTGGCAAAAAGGTCGTAATGTTGACAAACAATGTTATCATATTATTGGACCAGCGGGCGTCGGTAAAACACAAATATGTTATCAAATTGCAAATGAATTAACACAAGATTTATTTGCCGATCAAAAAGATATGAAGTTTCAATGTCTTATGGTTAAATCTCCTGTTCTATCAAGAGATGACTTTATTATTCCATTCCCGGTTGCTGCAGAAATTGGAGATCCATCATTTAGGATGTTGTATTCAGATTTTGTACCGAAAGAGAAAAACTCTTATGGTTTGTTTGTTATTGATGAATTTTCACGTGGTGACCATCAATTACAGCAACTACTATGGCAAATTCAAAATGAATACTCTGTTCACAGACATCAGTTTCCAAAAGGTTGGTTTGTTGTATCAATTGATAATCCGGATGACTCGGAATATTCAATGGATAATCTTGAAGATGCAGCTGGACTTAGAAGACAATTGCATATTTATACAGAAGTGCTTGCAACAGATTTCTTAAAATATGCAATTGAATGTAATTTTCATCCATATGTAATTGAGTTTATTCAAACTCATCCAGAATATCTATATGATTTTCAAGCACAAAAAATTGGATCTGTGTATGCAAATCCAGCAAGTTATGAAAAACTATCAGATCATTTATGGAAAATGGAAATTGGTAGAGGTAAAATTGATTTTGATGAAATAGAACATAAAGCAGCTGGTCTTCTTAATACAAACATGACACGAATGTTTATTGAATTTGCTCGAGATAAGAAAGATATCAATCCAAAGGATGTATTCTATGATTTTAGTCATATAAAACCTCAGATCCAAAAACTATTGAAAGAAAATGATAATGCGAAATTGGGTGAATTGATGGTCGGGTTTTGTACATTTATGACAACTTCAATGCCTAAATATAATCTTTCGCAGTTGAATAATGTACTTGATTTTCTATTAATGATGCCCATTGATACAGCGGCATTATTTATATCACAGGTTGATTCATTTGAACGAAATAGTAAATCATTTAAATACATGACAAAGATTCATTTATCTCTTTTAAAAAGCTCATCTTCATACAAAGAAAATTTTTACGATCCGATTGTAAAAGCTGGTGAAGGAAATTTTTAATGAAAAATCAAGGAGAACGACTCAAAGAATTAATTGCAAGATTTGTATTGAAATATAATTATTGGGGTTACTTGTTCTCAAGGATTCGAAGAAAACCTATTACATTTGCAAAACTTCAATCGGTAATGGGAATAGCTTCTGAGAAAGATGGGACCTTATCTCTTTATTATGAACCAGAGTTGTTAGCTGGAACTACTGATAAGGAAATATTGAGAATAATTGAACATGAAGGTATGCATGTTTTAAATAAACATGTATCACGATATATCAGAATTTTAGCAAATGAAACATCTGAGGAAAAAAAGAAAGATAAGTTTAATATATGGAATATTGCAGCAGACTGTTGTGTTAATGTTCAAGCAAATATTAGGACTCCTCTTATAGTAAATGGTGAATCTTGGAAACCATGTCTTCCAGAAAACTTTAAGTTACAAGAAGGTAAATTAACCGAATATTATTTTTATAAATTATTAAAGAATGCAAAGACAATTAAATTCCCATCGAATAAAGCATTTAATGGGCATGAACAATGGAATAACGGAGTTGATGGAGTAGCTGATTTAAGTTCATTATCAAGAAAAATAGATCATCATGTTCAAGGTATTATTAAAGAGTCAGTTAAAAGTTTTAATAAACATCGTGGAACAATACCAGGTCATATTTCGACTTTAATTGAAGGAGCTCTTGCCCCACCAAAAGCACCATACTATCAAATTATCAGAAAGTTAGTACGGGGGTCGAGATTCAGTAAATTTCGAAGAAGTCCTACAAAGATAAACCGTAAACGTACATATGTTTTTACATTAAAGGATGATAAATGTATCCCACAAATATCGCCTTTTCCAGGCAAAATAAGAGATACAACATTCGATATTGGTGTTCTTCTTGATGTTTCCGCTAGTATGTCTATAGATGAAATTAAGGAGGGTTTATCAGGCATCAAGAGTATAATTGAAAAAGATCGTTATTGTTATACAACTGTACTCGAAGTTGATACTATTATTGAAAAAGAATATAGAGTAAAAAGGGTTAGAGATATTCAATTTAATGTAAAAGGTCGTGGTGGAACAAAATTACTACCTGGTCTTGAAAGATTAAAACAATTGAATGTTGATGTTTGTTTAGTTTTTACGGATGGCTATGTTGAAGATATAAACTCTATTTCAAGAAAACGACTACCAAAGAAAATTATTTGGGTGATTAACAAAAATGGTACAGCAAAAAATGTTAATCGAACAGGGTATGTGGTACAAATATGAAACATCATTTAATATTATCAATGTTTTATTATACTTATATATTAAGCAAATTCATTTCTGCTATTAATAAGGGAAGCGATGGGATGTTATTATTTTCAATTATGGGAATGTTTAATGGTATAGTATTAATATTTCCATTATATATAACGGAGGATTAATTAAAACGCCAATGAATAAATATTAGAATATTTATTCATTGGTGTTTTTTAAAGAAAAATAAGTAAATCATTAACAGGTAAACCAAGACCTTCTATGTTAGGCAATACAAATAATAAATTAATATTTGGAGATGATAATCCAATGAGAAACCCTAAAATTATTAAAAAATGTATTAAACCACGAAAAAAGGAAAAAAATAATGTCTCTTAATTACACATCAAAAGATATCAGGGTTTTAGAAGAAATTGAGCATGTTAGATTAAATCCTGGAATGTATATAGGTGAGACATCAAATCCTGTTCATCTTATTGAAGAAGCTTTAGATAATGCACTCGATGAGGCTCTTGCTGGGCATGCCACAATTGTTGCTGTTATTATTGATACAAAATTAAATAATTTTTCTGTTCTTGATAATGGAAGAGGAATACCTCTTGAAGATGATACACCTATTATCATATCATCAAAATTATTTTCAGGTGCAAAATTTCAAGATAAAAAAACAGCATATGAGATTAGTTCAGGATTGCATGGTGTGGGTTTAATTGCCATTAATGCACTCAGTAGTGTTTATTCTGTTGAAATATTTAGAAACACGAAACATGCATTATTTACTTTTAAAGATGGTAAATTGAAATCAAAAAAGATTGATAAACCCAATGGAGACCACCCATTCTCAACTAAAATCGAATTCAAACCGAATAAGAAATATTTTGAAACTTTGAAACCAGATTTAAAAAGGTTAAGAAGAAGACTAACAACCGCATCAGCAGAGTTACCGGAAGATTTAAGTTTTGTCTTAATTATTGATGGAGTAAAAGAAGTATTCAAATTAGATGTAAAAACTCATTTTACACAATCAACTATTAATAGTCCAATAGAAAATATTAATATAATAAGATTAATTTCAGAAAAGAAACCAGAAAAATTTGAAGTGTTGTTTACATATGAACCTACTGGTGCAGTTGGTTATAAAGCACTTTCTTCGGTAAATCTATTACCAGTTGATAATGGAGGAAATCATGTAGGTTGGTTTTGTGATATGTTACGAGACTTTTTTATGTTAAAAGCAAAAAAATATGGATTTAAATTTCAACCAAATGATATATTCTTTCGATTAAGAATTTATCTTGTATTAAGTATGATTGAACCAAAATTTGCAGGTCAGACAAAAGATAGATTGATTAATCCAAAATCAGATTTTAAAAGATTCGAAGCTGAATTTCGAAAACAATTAGAAACTTTTGCAAGAAACCAAGAACAAATACTCGTTGAATATTTGGAAAGATTTCAGGAATATAGAAAAAAATTAGATGCAAATAAAATGAAAACAAATAGAACTGGTGGAAGAAGAGCATCTACAACATTCACCAAATTAAGAGATTGTACCAGTAGAAAAGGTGAATTATATATTGTGGAAGGTGATTCAGCAGGTGGTTCTATTATACAATCACGAGATCCAAGAATACATGCAGTTTTACCATTAAGAGGAAAATCAATTCCAAATGTTACAACAAAGAAAGGTATTCTTGATAATAAAGAAGTAGGAGAATTAGTCAGAGCCATTGGTACAGGTATTGATCCTCAATTTGATATATCAAAATTGAGATATGACAAAATAGTATGTGCAACAGATGCTGATCATGATGGAAATCATATTGCATGTCTTGTTACAATGGTTATTGCTGTCTTGTTACCTGAAATGATAAGGTCAGGGAAATATTTTATTGCTCAAACTCCACTCTTTGCAATTAAAGAGAAAAACGTATTCATTCCTTTATGGAATGATAAAATGTTACAAGCTGCAAGAAACAAAGGAAGAAATATTCAAAGATATAAAGGTCTTGGGGAAATGAATCCTGCTCAACTAAAAATATGTTTATTAGATGAAGCAACAAGAAATCATACTCCGATAACATATAGTAAAAAAATAAATGATCTTATAAAATTATTTTCAAGTGCACAAGAGAAACGAAAATTAGTAGTGAATTAAAACATTTAGTTGATAATAACCTATTAGGTAAACAGAAAAATAGTAAATTTGCTTTTGAAGATGTTATTATAAGATACTATTTAAACAATGTTATTGGCAATAAAAAGCAAGGTAATGATAAATCTATTGATGGACGTTTTATGTTTAAATATCAAGACAAGATGCGTAATGGACTAGTTCAGGTAACAACAGGCGTCGATAAAAACCATCTTAAAGCATTCTGTTCTGAAATTGGTAAAGGAACAGGAGAACTTGGAGTATATATAACATTTAAAGATAAAGTTACATCGGGTATGATACAAGAAGCTAAATCATACGGACAATTAGGTGATGTTGATAAGATACAAATTCTTACAGTTGAAGAATTGGTAGATCAAAATAAAACATTTAAAAAGCCTCATGATATTCTTACATTATGAGAAAAGAATTAATAAATTTGATTTTTAAAAATAAGGAAAACTGCTTATGAGAAAAAAATCAGTAACGAGTGATTGTAGTGCATGTAAACTCATGAAGATAAATAAGCGAAGTCAAATGATATGTCATTGGGGTAAACAAGAAAAAATCCTTGAACCCCAAAAAGGCAAGAAACCCTTGATATGTAAATTAAAGAGATAAAAATGCCATATATTAAAAAAGATATACGTCAATCATTAGATCATCATTTAGAATTAATTTCAATTGGAATCATGTCACCAGGTGAATTGAATTATTGTATTACATGTTTAATTCAAAGATATGTAAAAGATAATGGTAAATCATATACAACTATGAATGAATGTATTGGTGTTTTAGATTCTGCAAAGATGGAATTTTATCGACGAGTTGTTGCACCTTATGAGCATCAAAAAGTTGAGGAAAATGGTGATATAGACATCCTCAAATAACGGAGATGAAAAATATGGGAACAAAAGCTGATTTTTACATGGAAAATTATGATAAAATAGTATGGATCGGAAGTAAAAAACATAATGGTAATCCTTTAAAAATTCCAGTGAATATTTTAATTCAAGTAAATCCTATTATGTTTGAAGAAATGATCTTGGATTTTTTACATATGTCTAGAGATGATTCCTTCATTAGAGAAGATGGCGATAAATGGCCATGGATATGGTCAGATAGTTATCTAACTGATTATTCATATATTTTTACAAAGGAAAGAGTATTTGCATATTCACCAAGTATTGGAAATTTATTCGATCCTTTAAAATTCATCCAAGGAGAGAGTATTGAAAATTCATTTGTTCCATATAGTATAAAATTTCCAACGATGCAAAATAATCCTTCAATAGTAACAGATATAACACAGGAGAAAAATTACAAACATGGATTACAATCTGCCAAGGCTGTATAAAGATTATGGTGAGTATTCTAACTATAGAAACTTTCCACTTGACATTGATGGACTAAAACCAGTTGAACGAAGAGTATTATTATCAACATCTAAAATTGCGAGACATAAGTTTGTAAAATCGCGGCAGGTTGATGCGTATACAATTGGTCATTATCATCCTCATGGTGAATGTTATGGTACAATTGTTCAATTGGTTCGTCAAGGATTTTTAATTGGTCAGGGAAATTTTGGTACAAATGTTGGTGTTGAACCAGTTGGGCCTGCTGCTCCAAGATATACTGAATGTAAGATGAACCCAAAAACATTAGATCTAGCATTTAAATATATTGATCATGTACCATGGATTGCTAGTGAATTGGGAGATAAGGAACCAACTTTTCTTCCAATAATGTATCCTGCATGTTTATTGGGGAGTGATTATACACAAGGTATTGGGTTTGGTTTTAAAACAGTTATACCATGTTATGATCAAAGAGATCTTCAACAACGATTGTTATGGTTGCTGGGAATAAGAAAAAGAAAGCCAACAATTGCACCAAAATCAAATTGTAATATTACTGCTAAACCAGAAAAACTTGAATTGTTATTAACTACAGGTAAAGCAAAAATTGCAGTTGAAGGTATTATTTTAGAAAATGCTAGAACAAACACAGTTATATTGAAATCATGGCCACCAGGAAAAAAGTTTGAATCTCTATTGAATAAATTTTCAAAAGAGCTTGGTGATGGGATGATTGGTTTTACAGATATGTCAGCATCTGAAACAGAAATTAAATTTCAAGTTTTGCGTGAAAGAAATAGAGATAAGATATACAAAGAATTTGTTAAAAAGTTAAAATCTGTTGTAGTAGGGGTTATATCTTTTGAGATTAATCTTACAGATGCAAATCAAAAAGTAGTTGTTAGATCTATTGATGATATGTTATTACAAACATATAAAATGTTTTCAGCAATGAATAAAAGCATGTTGGATTGTGAAATTATGAAATTGACGGAACTTATTGAAGAATATAAAATTCTCGATCTTATTCGTAAACCACTTGGAGATTATATTAGTAAGAATAATGATATTGATTTTGCTCTTAGTGAAATAGAGAAATTAACAGGTGTATCTATTGAAAAAACAAAAATTCTTATTAATAAATATAGAATACATAAAATGTTTACATTAAATACAGATACAACTGAAATAGATGATAAAATAAAAGAACTTACAACTAATTTAAAAAATATTGATAAATTTGTATTGGAGCAATATAATGATCTCTGAATATACTTGTAGAAAATGTGGTGGTTATGGAGCTATTCCACAAGCAATTGAAGGTATTAAAAAAATTTGTACTAAATGTAATGGTGAAGGAAATGTTGATTGGGTATCTAATGTAGTAGGTACCCCCCCATCATATTCACCTGAGCATAATTTGGTATATAGAATGACAATGAATAATATTGATATACTTGTGCATGAAATAAGAAACCAAGGAATGAATCTTGGAATAATAGTTGATGTGAAGATTGAATTTCAAATTTCAAATTTCAAAATGAACACGACTTTAAAAGATAAAATTATTTAAGATCATCACCTTCCATAAAAGGAGAAGTTTATGTATAGAATTGAAAAAAGATTCACAGTACCAATTGGTCATAGATTGAGTAAAAACAAAGGGCGTTGTTTTTCTATTCATGGTCACAATTTTACAATTCTTGTTGGTTTGAAAAGTGAGAAATTAAATAAAGATGATATGATCATTGACTTTTCAGATTTAAAATCAATCGTTGGTTCTTTGCTTGATCAATATGATCATACATTGTTAGTTAATAAGATAGATGAACAATGGTTGAAACCACTTGCAGATAAAATGTGCTTAAGATCAATGATTTTTGATAATGAAGATCATGATCCAACAGCAGAAAGACTTTCACAACAACTGTTTTTCAAATTAGATAAAATCTTTTCAGATATGAAGATTAAATTTAAACTTGAGTATGTAACAGTTTATGAAAATGAAAATTCAAAGGCGGTATATAGTAGAGAATGAAAATTATAAAACGTTCTGGATTACTAATTTCTAAGGATCATCAATATGAAGAATGGTACATTAGAATAAAAGAATTTTTGGAAAGAAGGATAAAAGCATATAATACATCCAATTATACTATCCAAACTTTCTATATTGAATCGGAGAAATTTCTCTTAATACCACGGGATTTTCCGATTCAAAAATACATATCTGACTGTGAAATCCAGGATATTAGGCATGATGGGCAAGACATAAATATTGAGCATAATATTACCCCAAGGAGTGAAGCACAAGTAAAAGCAATACAACATATCATGGAAAATGAAAATGCAACATTACAACTAGCCCCGGGGGTTGGTAAAACTATAATTTCAATTTACATGATAGCTGAAAGAAAAAAGAAAGCAATAATTTTAGTTCATAGAGATCCTCTTGCAAAACAATGGCGTAATAGATTCAAAGAGTTTACAAATTTGAAAGATGATAATATTGCGACTCTAAGTTCAGCAACATTTGAAAAGGATCTTGATAAACCAATAATTATTACTACAGTTCAAACATTTATATCATTATTAAAAAGAAAACGTAAAGATTTCTTAGTTAAATTAAATGACGCAAATGTGGGCGTGTGTGTAGCAGATGAAGTACATACAACAGTTGGGGCACCAACATTTTCAGAATGTTCAATACATATTCCATCAAGATGTGTGTATGGTTTGAGTGCAACTCCATATAGGCATGATGGGAATGGAGATATTATTGAATTTCATCTTGGACCGATATATGCAGATGATGATTCAGAAGGTACAATGACAGCGAAAGTTATTGTAATTTTATTAGATTATCAAATAGATACACCAAGGAGGTCACGTTATATTCGTTGGGGTGGTGATTTTCAACGATCTAGATATCTTAATCTAATAAAAAAATCAAAACCGTTTATAGAGGTAATGAGGGGTTTATTGGGACGTTTTAAATCAAGACAACTGATATGTATAGCTGAAAGAATTAAGTTGATTGATGATCTTTATGAACTAATGCCTAATAAAGACAAAGCCAAATTTTGTGGGACGGGTGGACTTGAAACTCTTAATTCACAAATAACATTCGCAACTCCCGGAAAATGTCGAGATGGTATTGATGCACCATGGAAAGATTCAGTTATTATGACATCCCCTATATCAAACATTAAACAATTAACAGGAAGAGTTATTAGAAATAAAGAAGGAAAATTAACACCAATAGTTGTTGATATGGTTGATTATGGTTGTAAATATATGGCGAATACATTTTATAAACGTGAACATTATTATAATGAAGAAAACTGGCCTATTGAATATTTAATATACTCAAAAAATAAATTAAATAAAATAGACCGAGAAACGACATATAAAATAATTAGAGGTGAATAATGTTAATGATAAATCCATCAACTATTCAAATTGAATTTGAGTGTGTTGAGTGTAAAAATATAGAAAAATGTGATATTTACGAAGCAGTTTATAATGGACCACCAATATGTTCTAAATGTGCTACTGATAATGAAATGAGTATAATAAATTGTTTTGAGGTAGAAAAATGAAAATAAAATCAGATTTCGTAACCAACAGTTCATCAGCTAGTTTTATAATTCAAAAGATTAATATTACAGAACTACAAATACTTTTAATTAAACATCATTATGAATATGCTAAAATGTATCATCGATATAATATTGGATCATCTACCAATAGTGGATGGGTGATAACAGAAACCAAAGATACAATTGAAGGTTCAACAAGTATGGATAACTTTGATATGTTATGGATTTTATCAGAAATCGGTGTTGATAGAGACAATATAAAATATGAAAGTTATTAATTAACACAATAAAAGGTAAAATAAATATGTTAATACAAAAAGTGAAAAGTTGTAAAGGATTTACATTGGTTGAAGTATTAGTTGTTATCGTATTAATTACTATATTTGCAGCACTGATACTTCCAGGTCTTTTAAATATTTGGCCTACGAGTAACGATGGTTCACTATTGAAAAATGTTATAACTCAAGAACAAGAAGAACAATTGAATAATACAAATGAACAGACTCAACCCACTGACAAAAATTATAAAGGTAATCTTAAAACAAAAGGAGTAAATAAGAAATTATGAAATTTGCATATATTGCAGATATACATCTTTCGAGATATGCTCAAGATAAAATTGAATATGCATCAAATCTTCCTGAACGATTGCATAGTATTAAATTAGCTTTACACGAAGTTGTAGACTATTCTATTAGTCATGATATTTCAACTATTATTATTGGTGGTGATATACTTCATGGAAAGTCGATAATTTATGCAATTGCCCAAGATCTTATAATTGAGTATCTTACTCACTATGGTAAATTTATTAACTTTTATGTAATTGATGGAAATCATGATTTATCTGGTAAGGGTCAAACTGTTGTTTCAGCATTAAAATCTATTAATTCAATACCAGGTGTTAACTGGATTCCTCATAATACAACATATAGAATGGATGATGAAGATATATTATTTGTTCCTTACTCATATAATGTACCACAAGTTGTGAAAGAAAACAAAGCTAAAATTCTTGTTTCACATTTTGGTTTAAGTGAAGGAGTTTTGAACTCAGGTATGAGTATTATATCTGATATTAGCGTGGCAGATTTGGTAAAAAACTATAAATTAGTATTACTGGGACATTATCATAAACCTCAAGAAATTATAAAAGAAGGTTTTGCTCTTTATTATGTTGGTTCATTAATTCAATTAGATTGGGGCGAAAAAGGTGAAGAAAAAAGATTTTTGATTGTTGATTCAGATACTCTTGATGTTGAATCAATCCCATTAACACAGTATAAAAAACATATTGAAATTCATGTAAGAAGCGACAATACAAATGATGCATTAAAATCTGCTCAAGAAGCAAAAGAAAATGGGCATCATGTAAAAGTTATTTTGGATGATCGTGTTGATACAACTCCATTCAAAGGAAAATTTAATATTATTGATAAAACAGAAACTGATATAACCGATAGAGGCATAACAAGTACAATGTCTCAACAAGATAGAATAAAACGTTATCTTGAAATCAAAGAAATCCCGGATAATTTTAAAATTGAATATGAACAAGAAGTATTTGATATAATTGAAAATTGTGAGGTGTGATATGAGACATATTGATTTTGAAGAAGTAGGAATGGAAAATTTTGGTCCATATCTTGACCCGATGATATTACAATTTAAAAATAACACTATGGTTTTGATGACTGGCCCAAATGGGGTTGGTAAAACAATGTGTCTTGATGCAATACCATATACATTATATGGAGTTACAAGTCGTGGAGCAAAAGGTGATGATGTTGTAAATAATATTACAGGTAAAGATTGTAAGACATGGGTTAAGTTTAAAATTGACTCAGATAATTATTTAATAACTCGATATCAAAAATATACCAGACTCGGTAATACAGTTATTCTGAATAAAAACAATGTTGATATTAAACAAGGTCATAGAGAAGTACTCCCTGAAATTGTACGGTTAATTTGTTCAAAACGAGCATTTGTGAACACATTAATGTTTGGACAAAAGGTGAAAGACTTCTTTACAGATTTAATTGACTCTGATAAGAAATTAATCTTTAGAGAACTATTAGCATTAGAATTATATCAAATTTATTACAAAGAAGTTGACAAACGCTTAAAAATAGTTAATGAGAAACTCTCTGCGATTGAGAAGCAACTGGCGATTAATGATGAACTTAATAAAGATGCAAACCAACAAATTAAGATCCTATTAGCAGTAGAGAAAAAATATAAAACAGAAAAAGAAACTGCTATAGCAGAACTTAAAAAATCAATTGAAGTAAATCAACATCTGTTAGAAAAATGGCAAGAAACATTTAAAAATTTTGAAAAAGAAGATACTGATATTGAAAATACTGTGTCAGAACTTGCAGATATTGATTCACATATAAAAACATTTCAAACAGAACTTTATAATGAGCTCAAATTAATTGATCAACGAAAAATAAGTAAAATGCTTGAGTTAAAAAGTGCTGTAGATGATGCAAAGACAAAAATCAAATCTAAATTCAGAGTCGAATATGATCGTATAATAAAAGAAAAAGCAGAATTAAAAGAAATAAGAAATGATCTTATTACAACAAGTCAGGCTCGAAAGCATAAACTTGAATTAAAAATTAACAATAATTATTCTGATATTAATAATTGGAAAGAAAGAATAAATGAAATTCAAACAAATGTAATTGAAGCTGGTGTTGCTGAATGCCCTTTATGTGAACAAAAAGTATCTGATCAAACAATTGATATACTTCAACAAAAAGTTAATAAGTTCAATATAAATATTGATGTAGCAAATAAATTAATAATTACATTAAAAGAAAAAATGAATGATTTAAATAGTAAAATAATTAAAGAGACAGATGACTTAAACTTGTGTGTTGATAGACTTATAAACGAAAATAATGAATTAATATCAAAAGAAAAAATTGAATTACAACAATTGGATCTTAGATTAACTAATACAATTAATAAAGTTAATAAGTTAGTATCAAATGAGAAAGAACAAAAAGAAACTGCAATACAAAAATCAACACATGAGCTTGAATCAACCAAAATATTATTGCAAAAAAAGAAAAAAGATCAAGAAGCAGTAATTAAAGAAATGAATGATATACATACAAAAATCGAAACTCTGAAAAATAATATAAGTCAAGAAAAAATGCAAATAACGGAAAAAGAAAAAGTTAAATATGATAAAACACAACTTATATTATATCATAAACGAGTAGTTGATCTTGAAAAAGAGTCGACAAACTTTAAAAGTAAACAATTAAAACTGATTAGAAAATGTGAAATACTTGAATTTTGGAAAACAGCTTTCTCATCTTCGGGTATCCCATCAATGTTAATTGATGAAGCAATACCATTTATGAATGAAAAGGTAGCTTATTATTTAGATAAGTTTACAAACGGGCGATATATTGTGTCATTTGATACACTAGCATCAACCAAAGCTGGCGAGTTCAGAGATAAAATATCAGTGAATGTTGTTGATACACATACTCGAGCAAATTCAAGAATTCAATTATCAGGCGGTCAAACACGAATTATTGATATTGCTACTATTTTAACTCTTGGTAATTTACAAGAGACTATTCAAGATGTATCAATAAATATATTACTATTTGATGAAATTTTTGATAGTCTTGATGAAGAAAATATTGGTTATGTATCTAAAGTGTTATCAAACTTGAAGTTTGGTAAATCAATAGTATTGATTTCTCATCGTCATGAAGATCAATTGGAAGCTGATGAAACATTAACACTTCATTAGGCATATTATGAAAATCAAACAAGACTTTAACACAAACAGTTCATCTACTATGTATGTTTTTGAGGCCCCCAATAAAATTTTGAGAAAATATATTGAAAAACATCTCAAGTTATATTGGGGTGAAACATTTAGATGTTTCAAAAATAAAAAAAGTCTTATTCATTTTACAGAAAAAGGCAAAAACGATTGGATATCAAAAGCAAGGAATACTCCTTCTGTATTTAGTCAGATGGATAAACATTGTTATGATATTTCATGTATAGCATTGGATAGAGGATTATATGCTATCTATGTGGTCATGAATAGACACAATCATGAAAGGCATGAAAAACTCCTTGATTTAATTGAAGAACGTGGTGGTCAAACATTAAGTATAACTGGAGAATAATATGAGTCAAGTAAGAATTGTAAATTGGCTTCTCACAAGAAAATGTAATCTTGAATGTGAATATTGTGCTATTGTGAGAAACTATAATGGAAAACCATATCTATATCCTGATATGAAACATTATATCAAAAATGAAATGCCAACAGAAGTTGTTATTAAAACCCTTGCAGCATTTAAGGTTCACAATCCAGATGTGTTTCATATATTTTATGGTGGTGAACCATTATTAAGACCTGATCTACCTGATATTATAAATTATTGTAATGACAATGAAATCTACTATACCATTATTACGAACAACACCCCAACAATTCAACCATTAATCAAAAAGTTATTTGATAAGGTTGATCATATAGAAGGTTTTACGAGTTCAGTGGATCCAATCTTTAATGAAATCGGTGCAGATGAAGATCGAGTAATGAAAAGCATTGAAGGTCTCAAAAGATTGAAGGAGATTCAGGAAGCAGGTAAAGTTAAGGATGTTGTGGCTGAAATAACAGTTATGAATCATAATCAACATCTATTGTATAAACTCGTAGAACAGTTGAGTATGAATAACATATATAGCGATATTACATTTGTTGATATTGCAAAAAGTCCATTTTACGACTTTTCAAATGTTTGGGATATAAAAACATTAGTTCAACCAACATTCAGATTAGCAGAGGAGTTGGTTAATATTGTAAACAATCTATCTTTATATGTTCATATGAAAGACATTTTAATCCCAAAAATGTTTAATACATTACCAACAAATTATGATTGCAAATTGGAACAAGGTTTGCATAATATTTCAATTGATGCAGATGGAACAATTAGATTATGTTTGAGAATCAAGGGTGTTTCGAGTCCAGAATTGAATGTAACACAGTTGTTTGATAAAACAGATCCACATCTTATATCTGCGTATGTATTCAATGCAATAGTGTCAGACAAGCAATATTATTGTAAATCCTGTAATCATTCATGCTTGATGATGAGTCAATATCTTGATGAAACAGAAGAAGGAGTAAATACGTTAGTACACTCTGATAAACGGGGAGAATAAATTATGGTAGATCAAAAACCTTTAGATAGCAATGTAATTATGAGTGCGATCACATTTTGGAAAAAAGTTTATGATGAAAAAGAAGTTGTTATCAAGTTTGAAAAAAAAGATAAAACTAATCGTATTATGAGATGTACATTGGATTTTACAAAAATTCCAAAGAAGGATCACCCAAAAGGTGTTAATATTCAAAATATACTTAGTTTGATTCAAAAAAATAAAATAATGCATGTTTATGATCTAGATAAAAAAGCGTGGCGTTCTGTTCCGTTTGATGGAGTTGAATGGATGGATACTAAAACAATGAGATACTACACAAAAAAATCCAAACCGCCAAGAACACCTTACAAGTAAATCTTAATAAAGGAGATACTAAATGGGAATTTTAAATAAATTACTTTCAGAAATCAAAGGTGATAATAATATTGATGAAATAAGACAATTATGTGATATGATTTCTGAAGAAGAAGAAGAAAATATTATACATACTGAAATAATTCCAAAGGGACCAAATCTATTTCTTACACTGGAAGTTCCTGGAAGAATAACAAATGAAATTGCTTTTCTTTCATTAGAACGTGAAAGTGAAGATGTTTGGTTAGCTGTATTATTTGTAACATCTAGAAAAGAATATATTTTTAGAGAATCAAAAACTCTCTCAATAAAGAGGCAAAGAGTATGGTCAATCAATGATAATAGACCTGAAATGATATTAACTGAATATGCCAAACGATATAAATTTCTACGAGGTGAATAAATGTTATGATGAATTTAAAAAATGAAATAAGAATAAACTCAAAGTATACGAATTTATATAGATCTGAATACAAGGATTCAATATTAAATAATGATTCATTACCAGTTATTCATAAGAAATCCCTTCTTACTATAGATTATCTTAAACGTATTGCACTTACTATAAACGATCAATCAATGAATGTTTTACCACCAAATTGTAGATTTATGGAAAGAGTACAAGGTGGGTATATCATTGCTATTGAAGAACCACCAGCGTTTAGAACAATTAAAATCGATTTAAATTTTCAACGTGAAACTAATATACTAAAACGTAGTGGTAGACTTGAAAAATATGATTATAGTGAAAATTTTACAACCAACATTGATGAAGTACCGTCATTTAATTTGGCATTCCCATATGTTATCTTTATTTTATATATCGATGATTTTTATGATATACGATGTGGTCAGGCATTTTTGAGAGTTGCAAGATTAACAGGATTATCAGATTATCTTCTTAAAATACCATTACCAAATATTTCAGAAAGTCAGTATATTTGTTTTGGTACTAAATCAAGTGGAATATCTGAGTCATTGAATGCAGCAGTTGAAAAAGCAATTAATGTATTCTGGGGTGCTGAGTTTAATAATGACTACATGTATAACTATCATGCATATGAAAAAGTTGCTGGTGTTAGTACATATATGGAATGGCAGGGTTTATCTAAATTAAATCCTATGTTTATTTATAATGTTGACTGGATTAAAATTCCAATGAATTTTGGTCAAGCCATTGATGAAATAAAACGACATAATAATAAAACCACAAAACAAGTTGAATATAAATCCCTCACTCAAATGTTTTCAACAAAAATGGATACAGGTAAAGTTGCCAAACCAACAAAGCGAGCCAAAAAGAAATATAAGTTATACTATGATGTTGCAGAGGGTGTATTTCTGGATAACAAATTTTATATTCATGTAGGAGATCCATTCCTTATTAAAAATAATAAACGTATGTGTTATATCAATTCGCTTATTAGTTTTGAAAATAGTGGAGGTATCAAATATTTCAGAGTTGAAAGAGAAGATGGTCGTTTGATTATTTATAAAAACACAAAAGCATTTTCAAAATTTCTGAAAGAAAAAACTATAGAACTTCGATACGAAAAAGAAGGTACGTTGAAAAATGGTGATATTGTTAAAAAGGATGACATTGTTCAAATGAAAAATGGTATCGGTAATACTGTATATAAGAAGGTTGGTTATATTCGTCTTAATCAAGAAGGATATCACGAAGCATGTTTTGGTGATGGTTTCTATATTCTTGAACATTTAGAAGCGAAAGTTTATAATTTATCAAACCCAGTATATAATGGTCTTAAACTAACAAAGGATAAAACTTATTTATTTATAAATGGTGCAACAAATGAAACCCCCCTACTCAGTGGTTATTTGGTAAAATATGATGATTTTAATGTTGATCATACAGATAGATTAAAACTACAATTTCGAAGTATAGATGATAACTTAAATAATGACTATTTTAGAATAAACATAGATTCAACAATACACAATTCATTGATATTTGATACAGAAACTATCAAACCATTACCGCCACTTGTTAGAGTCGGTCGTACATTAATAATGTCGAGACGAAATACACATGATCCCATGGAAGGTACAACATTTGGTACTCCAAATGGTGTCGCAATTGATAATAGATATCAATCTGCCGCAATTCCATCACCATTGGAAATAAAAAAATATATTTTGAACGATGATAAATTCAGAGTTGAAAGTTATGATATGAACATTGACTTTGCTATAGGAGACAAAGTTGTTACTTCTGATTGGGAAAATCCAATAAATATGCTTTCGATAAAAATAATTCAAGGATTTAAATTTAATGAAGAGAGAGGAGATATACATTTTATATTAGCTGATAAGGAAGGTATACTACACCAAATAAAGTATGTTGATGGACCAACCGGATCAATATTTACAGGAAAAATCAGGCATATTACAAATGTATATGGCAACCTTACAGCAGGGATGAAAATTCAAGCTCAAGAGACTGGTATTTTACATTTCCTTAAAAAAGATACACATATTATCATTGGTTTTATAACAGATACAGGTGGGTCTGATCCATTAGTACTATGTTCAAATTGTTGTACTTTATGGTACAGTGATGTAATCAATAAGTTCAAGAAAATTTCAATGACGAATAAAAAATGGGCAACTATTTCACATGCCCCCATTGATATTGCAAAAATTAAATTTCAACCTGGTGATATTATTGTTGGTGAGAATGAATATCAAACCGATGCCGGTTGCATTGTGTTTAAGATAAACGGTAATCATAAGTTAAATATATTAGACTTGAAATATTATACACGAATTCCAAGGTATACTTTACTGGATAAATATACTGCTGTAAACTACAAATTCGATTATATATTAAATCCAAGAATTTCACAAAGAATACAGAATGAAATTGGTACTAAAAGAGGTTGGACAAATTGCCACGGACATACTTATACCTGTAATTCTTCAATATTTGAATTCATAAATGATGAAAGGAGTATGATTAATGTTTAAAGTAGTCCTGAATGATGGGCAAAATGAAATGCCTAAAGATGATATTTATTATATTATTGGTAAGGAGGGAGTATTTCTTAAAAAGAAACTTGGTGTAATGGAAAGTATTGCACCGGTTAAAAATATCTCAATTCTTGAAAGTGTGGCATCAAGTGCACGAATGCATATTACAAAGATTCCTGGAAAATATATTGCAAAAGTTATAAGCTTTTTTCGAGAAGTATATGATACATATAACAGATCAGAAGCAATCGTTCTATTGTTCTATAATGAACAAACGGGAGAACATAAAATTGTTCCGCCACATCAAAAAGTCGCAGGTGCTAGCTGTGATTATGATAAAGGTTTGACTATTGATGGATATACAATGATTGGAACTATTCATAGTCATGGAAACATGTCAGCGTTTCATTCAGGAGTTGATGATAGTGATGAAGAACATTTTGATGGACTTCATCTGACATTTGGAGATTTAGGTGATAAATATCCCAGCCTTTCTTCATCAATTGTATCAAACGGGTTTCGACAAATGATAGAACCTGAAAAATATATTGATAATATAGTGTGTATGTCTGAAACTAATTCCATTGATAATAAATCAGTTAAAACAGTTTATAAATGGAAAAATGGAAAACTTATTGAAGATGTAGATGTCAAGCCCAAATATCCATTCGAGCGTAAAAAATTTGATCGTAGATATGATATAGTATGCTCAGATGAGGATCGTATTTTCAATAAAAACTGGATGAGTATGGTAGAAAAGGGTGTTTACACCTTCCCAAGTTATCGTAATGGATACGCTGGATGGTATGGATATGCTGCTCATGCATATAATGATGGTTGGGGTTTTAATTATGATCGTTCTATTTGGAAGCAAAATGGAAAAAATATTAATTCACGTGCTTCCAAGCCAGGTATTAAACCAGTGATACCAACACCTTTAAAGTTCCCTCCACATACTCAGGATGGTGACTTTGTACCATGTGCCACATGCACTCATAGACTTTGCAAACTTACTTCTGAGATTGAGGAAGATGATTTTGAAGAGATGTATTTTTGTAAAAATTGTGGCGAGATTGTTAAAGAGGAAGAAGGATTCGAACTCCAATGTTCCACATGTAATACAAATGAACATCTTATTCTATTAGATAAAGAGGAAGTTCTGTCAGATCAATATATACCAGGCGATGAATATGACCACATGTTTAAAAAAGATTCTACAAAAGAAATTGAAGAATCTTCATATATTAAATGTAAAGAATGTGGTAATGGCTTTCACTTAAACAATAGTGATGAAACTTGTCCTTTCTGTTACACTCCAATTAATAGTATAGAAAAACCTGAACAACCATATACAAATAAAGGAGTGCTTTTAACACGAGAAGTAGATGAGATAACTCAAGCTGCTAAAAAGGAGGATGAACCTATTCAAAGAATACCGGAACCAGGATCAACCATAATACCAATATCAGAACAACCAAATGGTCTCATGGCTATGTTTAAAAAAGTATTTAAAAGAGAGGTTTTATAATGTCTGACATGTTTATATCAGTTATTGGACTTGGTGGAGTTGGTTCTATATTAGTTGAGAGATTATGTAGATTTTTAAACTATTCAAAAGATCTTGATGCAGAATTACTATTGGTGGATGGAGACGAGTATGAACAAAAAAATTATGAACGACAAGAGTTTTTTCGTATCGGAAATAAAGCTGATATAAAAGCTACCGAACTTGAAATGAAATTTGATGGACTAGAGTTTAATGCATTCGAAGCTTTTGTAAATGAAAAAACTGTAGAAGAAGTTATTAAAGAAGACTATATTGTATTTCTATGTGTTGATAATCACAAAACCAGAATGATTGTATCCAATTACTGTAAAAATTTACAAAATGTTATTTTAATTTCTGGTGGCAATGACTATACAGATGGTAATGTGCAGATTTATATTAGAAGAGATGGAAAAGACTTAACTCCTGATCTATGTGCATATCATCCAGAAATAGCAGAGCCAGATGATAAATTACCAGAAGAAATGAGTTGTGATGAGCTTGCTCATTCTGACCCCCAACTATACTTTGCAAATCTGGGGGTTGCAACTTTGATGTGTTGGTCTTTCTACAACGTTGTAGTCAAAGACGAGTATGAACGATCTGAAGTTTATTTTGATTTAACAAAAATGACTGCAGATGCAAAAATTCGAATCGTGAAACATTAACAAAGGAGATTTTACAATGGGAAGAATTTTCAAAAGAGAAGAACTTGAAGCCAAAACATCCAAAGCCCTTAAAAGAATGTGTATTGATGAATTGAATATCCCGGGGGTTTCCAAAAAAAATAAAAATACCGTTATCAATGCAATTCTCGCTCGTTATGGCGGTGGTTCAACAATTAGCAAAGCTCCCGAAAAGGCAATGGAAAAACTTACCGGTATTCAGTTTACCGGTCAAAGTACAATTACTAAACCCGATGCCCCTTTCGGTTCCCGTGCCACCACAACCATTCATGTATCTTGTGGAGCATCTTCTGGTAATTTCCCAGTTGCCGGTAAGAGCGTAAAAGAAGTTGGTGACTTCCTTCGTGAAGTTCTGAATGTTGATCGTCTTTCTACAGGACTGGTTAATGGCAAAGAAGTCGATGCGGAGTATGTTCTAAACTCCGGCGACAATCTGGAATTCCTGAAACCAGCAGGGAAGAAAGGTTAAATATCATTAGAAATGGGGGTCTTCGGGCCCCCTAACCAATAACAAAGGAATATGATATGAATCCTGAAACACAAAAGATATTGAACAACAATAGAGTTGATAAAGTAGCATTTTATGTTGCAGGAAGTGCTATTGCGAATAATGTTTTCACAGCTTGTGTTTTTATCAATTCAAAGTTAAAACGTATTGAATCAAGAGGAGTTGCAATATGCTCTCTACGCGATACATTTTCAAAAGTAAAAGGAAAAAATATAGCATTTGGTCGCGCTATGAAAGCATTGATCAGAAAAGAAAATAAAATGAAAATCAACGGTTCATCCCGAGATGATAAAGTTATTAACCGATCTTTTAAAGTAAAAGATGCAAAAGGTGACCTTCATTTCAGGAGTGAAATTGCTGGAGAATTATCACGAATAGATCCGACATTACCAGTTAATATTTTGAAAAGTGGTAAAATAAAGAAATATTCATATAATATCCCCTTAAGCTATCCCATTAAATTGGCAAATAATTTCTTTAAGTATAAATCACATTATCGACCAGTTCCGGTTGGTACTGAAGAACAACAAATGCTTAAAGAACTAGATATTTTCACTGAACCGATGGAGGAAGCTCAACTATAAATATCAGTTTTTATAATGAGGGGGATATTGTATCCCCCCACAATATCAGTAAAGGAGACTATGACCCGTGGTGTATAAAAATATAGTAATAATTGGGTTAGGAACACTCGGTGGATTTGTAGCAGAAGCTATAGCTAATTTGGAAGGAATTGAGAAGATAGTTATATTAGACCACGATATAGTTGAGAAAAAGAATTTGAAGAATTCGATTTACCGACAAGTCGATATAGGTGCCCCAAAAGTCGAAGCTCTAAAAGATATTCTACATGATCAAAATCCTGATCTTGAAATATGTGCATTTCAAAGTAAATATAAGGAAGGTAAAACAAAACTTATAAAAGAGGATTTAGTAATTGATTGTAGAGATTATACCTATGATCGACAAAAAGAGATTGATGCAAGATTTTACATATCATCAAGATATTTAATGGGTGACTTTAGAAAAAATGTTACATACTCTTGCTTACAGGCTGGAAAATATATTTTAGAATTATCAAGAAATGATTTGAGGTATGCTGCTTCAATTATTTCTATGTTGATTCATTGTGATATAATTACAACTCTTATAAAAAGTAAATCTATTCAAAAATATGAACTCGATTATGTCAAGCATATTGATAATAAAAATTATGATATAGTATATGAAAACATTCTGGGGAATGAAAAATTTTTAAATTTGCCAGATAAAATTGTCCCAATAATGGATATAAACAAAGATAAAGATGTTACTGTATTTCTTGGAAGTAGAATGTTTCCTGTTTCTGAAAAAGTGATTCCAATGAACTCTTTGAAAAATGGTAAAGATTTAATTACATTATTTATGTCTTTAGTATCTTGTCAGACAGATTTTAATAATTTTGTAATATCACTATACAATGAAAACAGTAATGTTTATGTCGAGTTAATTCCTGAAACCGGAGCTGCATGATGATAATAAAAAATCATGAAATAACCGAATTTATCAAACCAAGGAAATTAATATATAAAAATGAAATATATACAATTACGAAACTAGCAAATAAATTTGAAGTTGATGGTTTTATTGTTAAAACTGTTAATGGTAAAATTGATATGGTTATATTAGATAATCCACACCCAAATGCAATACCAAAAAGTGGAGAGTTTTGTATACCACATAGTTTACGAAAATATAATTTAACGAACAAGTCTAAAAATATGATTACTAATATGTTATTATGCTTTAATTTAGATGACTGTTACTTTACACCTTGGGATGAAATACAATATAAAAAACAAGAGGTGTTAGGAGCATGGAAAATAAAAAAAAATTAACTAATAAAGAAGTGAAAAAACAGATTAAAATTATTATTGATGATATTGCAACAACAGGTAAAAAATCAATAAGATCATTAATTAAACTGATGGTTGAACGTACTGCTGATACAGCAGATGAAATAGTTGACAAAGGAGTTGATAAGATAAAAATCAAGATCGATAAAAAGGAATCTAAAAAAAATGAAAAAGATTAATATCGAACAACCATCACTATTAGAAAAGGAAATCACCCGCATAGTTGACAAAGCTATAAAAGATTCAAAGATTGAATTGTCAGTAGATGATATAAAAATTATAGCTCATGAAATTATGCCTGATTTAGATCGAATAATTGCTCAAAAAATAAAAAGTCATTTTCTTGCAATAGGGCAATTCATAATTGAAAATATAAATATAGGAGAATAAATATGCCTAAGATTTTAAATTATAGTGATTTCTGTGAAAACTTAGACGAAGTAACGTCTCTAAAAACATTCGGAAAGAAAAAGTTTAACCCAGAAGGCTTATTCTCTGAACAAATATTTGGGCCAGTGAGAAATTATACATGCCAATGTGGCATTTATCATGGTGTATCGAAATCCGGTAGTGTGTGTGATATTTGTGGTGTTCCTATTATAAATAGTGATTCCAGAAGAAAAACATTCGCAAAAATTGTAATACCGATATCTGTGGTTAATCCATTATTTTATGATCTAATTGTTAATTTGGGCGGTAAAGGCTTAAAAAAAGCAATCGATGATCTTATGAAAAATGATAAAAGTATTCTTTATTTAGACTCAGCTTTAGATGAATATGTAGTTACAATAAGTGAAGATCAAATACCAGTAGGTGCAGAAAAGTGGGAACGAGTGGAAGCAATTGAAGAGTTGGTCAGAGCTGTTGCTGAAAACCCAGATAACCCACCAGAATGGCAAATTATTAAAGATAATCTAAGTAATTTATTGATAAATCAGATTATTGTATTACCACCTGAGTTACGACCAACATCAAAAAGTTCAGGCGAAACAAAACAGTTAATGGATAAAATCAATCGTTATTATGTTCAAATACTAACTAAAAAAGAAATTATGAGAGACACAATTATTGATATTCAACGTGATAAGGCTCTCTATTATACATATTTTAAACAATTACAAAAAGACGTTAGCGAACTTTATACAAGAATTCTTGAAAAGATGGCTAAAAAAGAGGGGTTGATACGAGGGAATATTCTTGGAAAAAGAATTGACTTCTCCGGTCGTGCAGTTATTTCCCCTGATCCAACTCTTTCATTGGATGAGTGTAAGTTACCATATATAATGGTACTTGAAATATTTAAACTTCCTATAGCAAAAAGAATCATCCAACTTGGTAAATTCAAATTACTCAATAAATCAATTGATTATGTAAACGAATGTATTGAAAATAAAACACCTGTCTTATTAAAAATTTGTAAAGACGTAACAAAAAATGAATACTGTATATTAAATAGACAACCTTCGCTTCACAAACTTGGAATGTTAGGTTTTAAAATTAAGATTACATTAGATTCAGTTATTAAAATACATCCGCTCGCATGTCCTCCATTTAATGCAGATTTTGATGGGGATCAAATGGCTGTATATATACCCATTTCAGATGACGCCAAAAATGAAATTAAAGAAAAGATTGTAATAACATCGAATCTAAGTAGTCCATCTAATGAGTACTTAACAACAACACCGAGTCAAGATATTATTCTGGGAATATATTATTTAACATCTGAGGAATTTTCAAAAAAAATAATTACATATAAAGAACATAAATTATTAATCGGTCGAGCTGAATTTAATAGACAATTACCAAAAGATTATCCAGTTGTCGATAAAAAGATTTCAGAAAAAGGTTTACTTCGAATCCTGAATGATATTAAAAATAAATACCCACAAGAAGAAACAATTGTAATTCTTGATAATATTAAAAAGACCGGGTTTAAATTTGCAACTCTTTATGGTACAACGATGTCACTAAAAGATTTTCCTATTGTAGGAGCAAAGAAAATAAGACATGATATTTTTTCACATAGCAGTATAAGAAATCAATTAACTGCATTTTCGGATCCAAGTTTGATTGATGAGTTAAAAGAAAAATTCAAATATTCATATATGATAGAATCAGGTGCAAGAGGAAGTTGGGGACAAGTTAAACAATTAATTTTATCCAGAGGGTTTATTTCAAACTTCGATGGAGAAATTTTACCCCATCCAATCAAAAATTCTCTAGTTGATGGGCTTACACAAAAAGAATTTTTCTATTCAACATATGGTTGTAGAAAAGGTTTGTTGGACGTTGCATTAAATACAGGAACATCAGGTTATCTTTCAAGAAAACTTATTTTTACATGTGCCAATTTACAGATTGATAAAGATCTTGACGATTGTGGTACAACAGATTTATTGGAAGTTGATGTAAAAAATAATAGAAAAGCTCGAATGTTAATTAACAGATGGGCTCTTAATGAAGAAGATAAAACCCTATATAAAATCACAGAAGATAATTATAAAAATATAATCGGAAAAATTATTTTTATACGAAGCCCAATATTATGTAAATCACCTAAAATATGTAAAAAGTGTTATGGTGATTTATATAAAATTCTTAATAGTCGATTTATTGGAATTATAGCAGCTCAAACATTGGGTGAGAGAGGAACTCAATTAGTTCTTCGTACATTTCATACTTCTGGATCAGCAGTCATCAAAGGTGAAGAAATAGGGGATGATGATACATCTATGAAGCAAAAGGATATTATTGGAGATCTTGCATCTGTTTCTAAATTATTACATAAATTCGAAAATAAAACATATACCATGATAGTTGATGAATTATTTGATGCATATGGTAAAGATATTCATAATGTTCATTTTGAATCTGTAGTTGCTCAGTTAATGTGGAGAGATAATAAAAAATGGAGATTGATAGAAAATCGTGAAAAAGTATCTCCAAAGTATTATAGTATTCAAACTGTACCCAACCAAGAAAGTTGGATTTTGGCAATGGCGTTCTCAAATCCCAAAAGAGCAATTCTACAAGGAATTCTATATGAAGGAAGATATTCTGGTGTTATGGATAAAATACTAAAGGGAGAAAAAATTATATAGATGAAAAAAGTAACCATACAATTCATAAAAGAATATGCTAAGCAATTTTCTTATGTTTGTATATCAAAAGAATACAAAACAAGATATGATCCTTTAATCTGGGTATGTGATAATAATCATTCATTTAAAATAATTTTAGAAATGGTCGAAGATGTTTAAAATGCTCAGGTAAAAAAAAAGAAAAGTATTCATAATATTAAAAAAACATTAAACATGTATGGTTACAAATTCATTTCAGGAACATATAAAAATCATCTACAAAGAATATATAAAATATCGCGATGGTTATAGATGTTTAAATCCTGTATGTAATTATTTAATAAATCCTTCAAATTTAGTTGTTCATCATATCAATTATAATAAAAAAGATTGTAACCCATTAAATCTTATAACTATTTGTAATAGTTGTAATACAACAGCAAATTATAATAGAACGTGGCATAAAGCATGGTATCAAGCTATAGTTCTAAGGAGATACATTTTATGAGAGACATAAAAAGAATTGATAGAATTCTTGTATTAATTAAAAAGGTTTGGTACAATAACCCAGATCTTCGTTTAACTCAACTTATTATGAATGTTTTATTAGTACATGGGGATCCTTATTATATTGACGATGACAAATTGGAGGAAAACTTGAAAGTATACTGTAAAGATAGGAGGATTCAGTTTGAAAATAATCAACCCGAATGCTGTAATACAAAATAGTGAAAATAATATATTCACTTTAAGACAATTGGATTATGAAAATATTTTACCTATTGTACAAAATATAGTAAAACCGGTTGAAGAAATCGGATTTCAAATAAATGATATTAGTTTAAAAGATTCACGATTTTCATCTGGTGAATTGGCCAAAACACTCAAAGAAACATTGGCTATTAAATTACAAAAAGGATCTTCTGAAATTGATATAAGTATTTTCATTCCAAAATTGGTTGATAAAAATTATATTTATATCAATGGAAGAAGAAAAATTCCCTTATTACAACTTTTTGATATACCCATAGTAACAAGGGGAGAAAATATAAAGCTACGTACGAATGTAGCAACCATAATGGCATTTAAAGACAAAGAAGGACCACGTATTAAAATTAGCTTCATGGGTAAAAAAGTTCCTTTATCATTAATATTACTTGCATATTATGGAATTGAAGGTATCACAGAAAAATATGATTTAGATATAGATATTGAACAAGAAAGAGATAACCTCTTTGATATATTAAGACAAGATCTAAAATTATACATTGATGAATCAATTGGTTACACAATAGACGATTTTATATTAGAACTTGGAAGACTTTATTCTAGGTATAATGCAAAATCAAAAGGTGAGGATATTCTTTACGCAATTGATTTAATACCAAAAGTTGATTTAATTACAGCACAATTTATGACATACCCAACAATCCTTGAAGAAATATCTGAAATATTAAAAACTGGTTCGGTTGATGATACACTATTTACGAATAAAAGAATCAGATGCTTTGAATATATTGTCATTGCAAAAATTTCAAAAATCATATTCGATCTATGTTTTGCAAATCGAACTGCAAGGCAACCCAAATTTAATATTAATTCAACTCAAATACTTTCAGAGTGTAACGTTTCAGATATTGTTCAATTTGATTTCTCAATTAATCCAATTGAAGAATTAACAAAGTTATCGAGAATTAGTCTTCTTGGACCCGGAGGCTTCAAACGGGAGAACATTCCCAAGCATTTAAGAGATATTTGCCCAAGTATGTTCGGTAGATTATGTCCTGTTGATACACCAGATAGAGACAACTGTGGAGTATTACAAAACATTCTTCCAAATGTACATATCAATGAAAAGATGAAATTCACAGATGAAATTTGTGACAAACATCCAATATCAATACCGGTATCAATGACTCCATTTTTAAAGCATAATGATCAAACTCGACTACAAATGGCTGCATCACAAATGAGACAGTCAATTATGCTTAGAAAATTTGATACTCCGCTAATCAGTTCAGGGTCAGAAGGGTTATACACATCATATACGCAATTCGTTAAAATTGCAAAGAAAGATGGGGAAGTCGTTCATATTGATAAAGAATATATAATTGTTATTTATAATGATAAAGATACCGATATATTTGATATCCGTTATAGAAAAATCTATGTTGAACATATGGACTTTATGAATATATATGTAAAAAGCGGAGATAAATTTAAAGCAGGGGATATTATTGCAGAAAGTAATTTCTGTAATAATGGTAATATTAATATTGGAAAAAATTTATTAACTGGTGTTATGGTTTATTACGGTAATAATTATGAGGATGGAATTGTTATATCAGATAGACTTGTAAAGGAAGACGTTTTAACATCAGTTCATTATAAAGATTTATCATTTACAATAACACCAGATAAGGTTCTTTTGTCATTACAAAATGGTGAGTATAAACCATTACCTGAAGAACTTGAAACAATTAAATCTGGCGATCCTTATGCCATCTTGAAAAAATTAAATTCCGATGAACAATATTCAGTATTTTCTGAAACTGTACCATTAGAAGCCCGAAAAAATTATATTATTTCCGAAGTTAATATATACGGAAATACATGGAATGAAGAAGTACCTGAATACAAAGAGTGGGTTGAAAATAAACTTGCAGATCAACAAGATAAAGAAAAATTTCTTCATAAAATTCTACGGGATGTTATGTCGAAAGAAGATGCTTTAAAAGTTATTAGAGAAAAAAGTCTTGATAAATTTTCGTTCGTTGGGAAATATAAAAAGAAACGTGAACGAATCAATGGGATACATGTTGAAATGTTTGGTGTTCATTTCAGGAGAGTCCAAGTTGGTGATAAAATGGCTAATAGACATGGAAATAAAGGAGTAATTTCCAGAATTGTTGATCATGAAAAAATGCCACAGTTGCCAGATGGGAGACATCTTGATATTTGCATTAATCCACTTGGTATTATATCGAGAATGAATATTGGCCAGTTGTATGAATTACATATGGCTATGGCTGTTGATAAACTCAAACAAAATATTATAAAAATGTCTGAAGATGGGATTAACCAAGAAGAAATAAAGAAATATTTACTGGGATTTATTGAGGTAATAGATTGTACAGATAACAATTGGTATTATAACCAATTTAATGAACAATTACCAGAAGAAATCAATGCAGAATTTTTGAAAAATTTTACAATCATACAAGCACCCTTTCAATCATGTAAATTACAACATGTTGAAAAAGCAATAGAATACGTTGAAAGCGATTTTAAATTTCCAATATATGATCCATTATCAAAAGCATCTTTAGTAAATCCTGTTGCAGTTGGGTTTATTTACTTTTTTAGAATGGTTCATATTGCAGAAGAAAAATTAGCTGCAAGAGGTATTGGAGCGTATGCAAGGAGAACACTTCAACCATTGGGTGGTAGAAAAAATAAAGGCGGTCAAAGATGTGGTGAGATGGAAACTGCATGTTTAATTGGGCATGATGCACCATGTAATTTACATGAGTTTCTTACTACTAAATCTGACTGTATTGATTTAAAAAATTCTTACATCCGTACTTTCATCAATTCAACTTTAACAGATGAGAAACAATCAATAGATACAACACCAGAATCAGTTAAATTACTTAATTCCTATCTTACTGTCATAGGAGTGGACCATAACTGAATAATATAGATATTTGCCAGTTTTTGACTCAGATAATTTGGATAATTATAAACAACAGGAGAACTATTTATGTCCAAAGATTTACCAGATATTCAATGCACAATACCAAACATTAAAATGCCCATTATGCAAGTTGGGGTTGAAAATGTGGAGGTACCATTTAAGTTAGAATCTAAGTACGGCGGGTTTAATGAAGCAATTGCCAATGTGTCTTTAAGAACAAGACTTGATTCTAATATTAAAGGTATTTCAATGTCAAGATTACTACTTACATTAAAACCATATTTGGATTTGCCTTTAAAAAGCAAATTGATAAAAGAAATACTTGAAAAATTACTTGAAAATATTGGACTGAATGAAACACCTGGAACCAATGCTGCATACATGACATTTGATTTCAGAATACCAATAATTAGAAAGTCGGTCATATCTGATAATCAATTTCCGCTTTATTATAAATGTAGATTTGAAGGTCAATTATATGATGATGTAATCATAGATCAACAAAATTGGTATTATAGATTCTTTCAGGGAGCAACAATACAATATGCATCATACTGTCCGTGTTCTGCTGAATTATGTAGCGTTCTTGAAACAAAAGGATACCCTCATAATCAAAGATCATATGCAGATGTATTAGTTGAAACTGATACATCCAGCGATAAATATGTCTGGCTGGAAGATGTTATTGAAGCTGTTGAAAATGTTATTCCAACTCTACCATACCCTATAATTAAAAGAGTTGATGAACAAGAAATTGCTCGAATTGCTGGCGAAAATCCAATGTTTGTTGAAGATGCTATACGATCAATTTCAACTTCGATTAATTCACTGGATGGTATTATAGATTGGATTATCAAATGTAGTCATGAGGAATCAATACACACTTCCGAAGCAATTGCAGTTAATTGGAAAGGCGGTCACATTAACGGATTTGATGGTAGACGTTATTTATAAAAGATACAATTGTAAACCGACCTAACAAAGGATACCAAATAATGGAAGTATGGGATTATCAAAAACATAGTGATTATTATCATGGAATGGGTTATCGTCATTCAATATTTCAGCGAACATTTGAAGCAGTACTTGATAGTAAAAAACTTTCAAGTAGAAAAGGAGATATAATAAAATTCAATAGCGGTTATCATAAAAATAATTTTTATGACTGGCGTGAGTGGTTTGTTAACCAAGAAGATAAAAAAAAGTTTTATAGACGAAATAAAAAAATACCTTTTTATGCAATGAATGAATATGGAATTGTTATTAATAGATATAGAGTTGTTAAATATAAATATCGTACCTTTGCAGATTATGGTGTAATTATTATGATGTTAACTGGTTCTAAACCAGGTCATATAAGGAAATATTATACAACATACCCATATAAAATAATATCAAAATTTCCACATATTAAACAAGGAGGTGGTATTCATGTAAAAATGAAAAAACCATTTCATATTACAAATAAAATATGGTCTATCTATAACTTTAACCTTTCAAAATTTATAACAGAATTAATAAAAAATTATGGAAATAATGAATTTTCTCGAAACATGTTTCTCAAGCAAATAAAAGAATTATTGGAGAATAATATATGAGTAAAACAAAAGAATTAGAAGTTATAAAATTATATATCAAAGAACGTGATTATGAAACTCATATATTCGGCGAATATATCGATGATAAATCTTTAAGTTTTCCAAGTTTTCTATTATTTTTGAAAACGTATGTTGACAAAGCAATTACAGCATATACAGGAAAGTGGCAAAGAGAAAAACCTACATGGTTAAAGGATTGTAGAGAATTACAAAATCATGGAGTAGCACCTATTAAGGCATATGAAGAAGTTATAAAAATTATGGGTTTAGCAGGAGCTGCACTAGAAACATATACAGATGTAGATGCCGAAAATTGGAGACCTGAACTTAAAAAAGAACTCAACGAATAAAAAGACATTTTAATATAAAGGAGTATTATGAACGAGAATTTATCCCAAATGGTTAAAGACGCACCGGCAGATGAACCAGTTGTATTCCCAGAAACAGACCTGGATATCCCAGAAAATGCCGTTCCCGTTGAAGAAGAGGCAGGTGAAACTACAGATGTAATCGGTATTACATCTTTAGCAAGTTGGTTTGAATCAAACTGTAACAATTTTGAAAACATCAATCAAGTAAAAGTAGCTATTCGTGGAGTCAATTCAGAAAAGACTCTTATCATGGCTGTGAAAAATTTATCCGGTGAACAAGATTCGGAAGGTAACGATAAACGAAGCCTTCGTGTTTATGAAAATGCCGATACTCACCCAGTATTGAATATGCCTGGTGAAACGATGGATGTATATAACAATGGTTTCAGGATTGTTTATGAATATCAAAATAACATATTCATCAAATGTTATGGGGTCAGAACAGGAATGATTGCTGTTTTCTGTAATAACATTGATGGAAATTTGATCCCATATACAATTATCAAACCCAAAAAGAAAGATACTGAGCTTGAAGTTGTTACAAACGATCCAGCATCAGTCATTGAAAAACTTCCTTTGAATGCTGATCTAGAATCATTACAACTTCTATATAAACAAAGTGCAAAAGCAGTTAAAGATCTTACAACAATTCAGGATGTTGTGAATTGGCTTATTGAACGTCAGGCATCAGTTACAGATATTAACCATCATCTTCAAATTGATGGTGTTCTAATTAATATTTTAACATAAGGATGTTGGGCGGGTAACTACTTAGTAGTCCCGTCCTTTACTTACTATGAATATTAATAAAAATGCAAAACTAGTTTTAAGAGATGTTTATTTATATGACATTGAAGCATGTCATTATACAATATTAACAAAACTCGGAATTGATATGCCTGGTATTGATAAGAATAATAAGTTACAAAGAAATACTCAGATCGGTAAAATGATGAAAAAAAATCCTAAATTAACATCAATGTTACGAAGTACAACACGATCAATTATAGATGAATATATTTTGAGAAATAAAATTACAGAAGATGATATAATTCTTAGACAATATGATGGCATTATTATAACAAAAACTTTAAACGAGACATCTTTTTTAAATCATGTTCCTTTACACGTAAGAAAGCATTATCAAATATTCATTTCATCTATAGACCGAAAAAAATATATCTCATTTGATAGCAAACATCAAATATCTATTAAAGGTGTCCCGTATAGATATCCAGAAATTGATAAAATATTTGAACAGATTTGTAGAATTAATTTTGCTAATAAGGATTCAATATTCAGAAATCTTCAAAAAATAAAAGATAAATTTATAGCAAGTAAAAATGCTAGACTATTTGGTATACCATTAAAAAATGGAAAAGTGAGTATCTTTCTTAAAGGATATGGTGAAATAGTAATTTCATCACAAACATTAAAAATCATCGACACAGACGATATTGATAAACAAAGATATTTTAAACATTATATTGAACCGTTTACTAAAAGTATTGTCATAGAATTTGTTAGATGATAAGGATAAAATATGCTTATATTAAACATAGCAGCAGGGAAACTCAAACCGATATTGAAGGATGTTGAAGAATTAGCATCATACGCATTGGTCAATTTGGATACGTCATATTATAGATCTACTGCACCTGAATTAATTGAGACAGATCTTTCTAAGTGGTATAGTGATGGTGATCGGTGTAATGTTAAATATTATTGTAATAAAGATGCATTTGAATTTATGGAACGAACAACCATACAATTCGATAGGATATGCTTATACAGATTTCTTGAACATATTCCATTCGATAGAATAATGTATTTTATATATTTATTATCAACTGTTATTCGGAAGGGAGGATTGATTGATATAATTGTTCCGAATTATAGAATTCTTGCTCAAATGCTACTTGATGAAAAAGTTAACCATCCTGATTTTGAAAAGAATAATATTCTTCTTACAACCGAACTTGTTAATGAACCGGGATGCCCACATGCTTCAATATGGACTGCCGACAGAGCAATTCATTTCTTTCAAATGGAAGGACGATTTGTAATAAAAGAAATTGATCAAAATTATTCATTCGATGGACGTAATATATATCTCAGATTCAAGGCGAAAAGAATCTAATGAGTTCAGAACGTTCTTATAAAATTAAACGACCAACATTAAATGAAAAAGTGTATAGTGCAGACATCATAATATTTTTAGATCATATACATGGTATTGATATTTATAAAAATAGATATGGTCAGCATGGTAAGAATACAACTGAAGAATTGGTTGAAATTTTATCACTTATTTTAACTGAACATTTATTTAACGGTCGTTTAAAACTATTTCAGGCAGGGATGCAAACAAAAATAAAAACAGCAATTAACAAAGTAATTGAAAGGGGAAAATATGACACCATTTAGTGAAAGAGCTGAAGCAATGGGGCTTGATACTTCTCTTGCTGAAAAAGGTCTATTTTCATACAGTGATAGATATGGCGAAGTTGTATATAGACAACTTGCAACTCAATTATTAAATCTTGAAGATCCAAATATTCACCCAACAGATGGGCTTGAAGTTCCCAAAATAGCTATTTATACAAAATCTCCTGAATGGGAAGAATATAAACATGCAGGGTACGTTTCACAATTATACAAATTTATGGGAAATGATGTACTCAATCAAAAAATCAGGGATGCAATTACAGAAGTTGGTATGCCGATTATGACAGAGAATGCTGTTTCTGATTATTTTCTTACACAACTAAGGAATGAAATTATCATTCAGAGTTCACAAAATGTAGTAAATGTTGGTGATATTCTTCCTGTTATGATTGTGAACAATAGTTACAACGGAACAAAAGCGGCATCTATTTCTTTTGGTATTACTATGGATTATAACAGTCAAAGATGTACATTTGGTTTTAGTTTAGGTGAAATTCGTCAGGTTCATGTTGAAAGTTCAACAACAAGTATGACTTCTGCTGTCAATTCATATATGGCGGTATTTACAGATAATATCTTTGACATGATTACTCAAAGTTTTAATACCACATTAACCGAAGATGATATGATGTCCACCCTTGATGTTATTGAAGGGTTCGGTAAAAAAAGAAGAGAAGCTGTATCTACTCTTCTATCAGAGATGACTCCAACAGGTGGTATGCCATCAGTATGGAACATCTTTTTAGCAATTGTACGGTATAGTAGTTTTGAAGCCAATTTGAATATTAAAAGACTATTGGAAAATGCTGCGGAAGCTGTACTTGTTATTCCACCTCGGATGTATGAAGTATTAGACCAACTTCAGTCATCATAAATCCACATTGTGGATTACTCCTTTTGTTAAGTGAAGGATGGGAACTTAATTGGGTTCGGTCACCTGGTTAAGATTATTATCCCATTCTTCATATTTTTATATATTTTTTTTTGGAACAAAAAAATAAAGGATATGTGTAATGCCAGAAACTAAAAAAGTGTTTGTCCCAAGACAACTATATGAAATCCAGGTAAAAATTAAAGATCTGGATTACTCAAATGAAATGATAAATGTTGTAATCGGATCGTCATTATCAAGTGCATATCAGGTAATAACTTTATCTATGCTTATTGATCCGACTGATGTAATCATTGAAGATATTTTTGGTGGTGAACCAATTAAACTACAAATTACTTTGAATAGAGAATATACAGTTTCAGGACCATCAATTGATATTGAATTAATGTATATCACATCATCTTTTCAACTTATACAAAAAGAAAAAATGTCAAAGATTCCTGATAAAGATAGAACTGTACTTACAATTGTCACTGTAGCAAGAGAAGCCTATAAAACAATGAACACTCTTGTTAATAAAGTTTTTATTGGAAAAAAAATACCCGAGATTCTAGATGAATTAGCAGGTGATGTTGGAGCAACTTTAGAATATGATAAGAAAAATCAAAATAAAAAAGTAATTAGTCAAGTTTGTATTCCACCAACAACATTTTATAAAATCATTAAAGAGCATACAAGAAATGATCCGGATGTATTTGATGGATATTTAGATCAACGATTTGGTTTATTTGATGGAGTACCAGGAGTGTTTTGTCAACATGATAATACAGTTTATATAAAAAATTTAACCGACAAGTTTAAAAAAGATCAAACTTTTACAATATATCAAATAGCAAATTATCAAGAAAAACAAGAGTCAAATAAAATATTACAAGAAGCTATGAAAGGAAAAACATTTTACACATATGATGCAATTGAGACAGACTATTCAGGTAATGCAAAATTTGCGAAGTTAGGAACTACATTAAAACATTTAATAAGACCAAAAAACAAACTTACAAAAACAATAACACAAGAATTGAAAGATGTTGCAAAAGATTATTCATTAATTTATTCATCACAAGGATTACCCCCACAATTAAATATAGATTCATCAGCAGATCGAGTAAGATATTATAATGAAGATACAGGGTTTGATGAAAATGAGATAATATTTAATTCGAGATATGCAAGAACAGTTGGTGATTTATCAAGCATTTCAATAAATATAGAAAGAAATTTACCAGTATTGAATTTAATTGATGTTGGTGAATGTGTAAAATTTAAACCAATGACAATAGAATATCAAGATTTTGAAGGAAAATATATCTTGTGGAGTTCAGAGGTTTCATTCGAAAGAAAAAAAGATTGGGAAACAACCGCGGTAGTAAACTTAATTAGAACAAACAAAAAGAAATAGGGCAACGCCCTATATTCACTATTATTATCACGTCAGCAAAGTTTAAAAAAATAAATGTTTAATTTTCGTTGTGTGTAACATTTCCTAGTCTTTACATTTTGCATATCCCGATTCTCCTTTCCCGATTCTCCTTTCCCGATGTTAAAAACCATTCTTTATATTCATTTATTAATATATATAACTTGAGATATATATACTAATTTAGAACAAAAAATAAAGGAGTGTAGTATGCCAAAGTGTGACTATGGATGTGGTCAAGAAGTAAACTACCAATTTAAAAATGGAAAATGGTGTTGTAGTAAAAATTATAATCATTGCCCCGAAGTAAAACGTAAAATAAGCGTAAAGATGAAAAAGTATATTCCATGGAATAAAGGAAAGACTAATATATACTCAGAAGAAACTTTAAAAAAAATGAAAGAGTCACATTCAGGAATAAAAAATTATTGGCATCATCAAAAATTAACAGAAATACACAAACAAAAAATTAGTGATTCCCACAAAGGAAAAATAATTAATAAAGAGACAAAAGAAAAACTACAAAAAGCTTTAAAAGGAAATGTGAATGCCAAAGGAAAAAAATATAAACAAAGTGTATATGAAAATAGAAGGATGACAATAAAAGTTATTAATAAAAGATATCCGTTTTTTTCTAAAATTGAAGAAATGCGTTATAACCCTATTAATATTGATGTAAAAGAAATTCAAGTTAGATGTAAAAATCACAATTGCTCGAATTCTAAAGAACAAGGTGGTTGGTTTACACCAACTTATATTCAACTTTATGAAAGAATAAGACAATTAGAAAAAGGTAACGGTGGAAGTTATTTTTATTGTTGTGAAGAATGTAAAAATGAATGTCCATTATATAGACTAAGAAATGATCCATATAAAACAGAAGAAGATGATAAATTCACATATAGTTCAAGTGAACTCCATACTCTTAATCAATTTGTAATGACAAGATATAATTATACTTGTCAATATTGTGGTAAAAAAGCAACAGAAGTTCATCATATAAAACCAAAAAAATTAGAACCATTTTTTGCACTTGATCCTGATTATACAATAGCTGTTTGTAAGAAGTGTCATTATAAATATGGTCATAAAAAAGAAACAGAATGCAACACTCAAAAATTATCTATTATAAAATGTAAAAAGGAATAATATGCCAAGATTACAAGCCTCTGAAGTTAAGGGAAAAGCTGATGAGTATCTTTCGGAATACCTAAAATGTAAGGCTGATTTTGACCACTTTTGTCGCAATTATGTTTTAATCGAAATACCGGGACGAGATGTAAACTTAAAACCATATCGAAAACAGGTTGAACTTGTCAACCTCATTGAAAAAAAACATTACGTACTCGTTCTAAAGAGTCGTCAGATAGGAATATCAACAATTATCCAGGCATATTCTGCATGGTTAACTGTATTTTTTGATAATGCTGTTATCGGTATTATTTCAAAGGATGGAAAAGAAGCCACTGATTTTGCTCGTGCAATTAGAGGTATGGTTGAAAAGTTACCCAATTGGATGAAACCACCAAAAGGACCTTTAGGAAGAGGTTTCTCAAAAAGAACAGAGCAATCATTCATTCTTACAAATGGAAGTAAAGTATTTGCATCACCTGTTAATCCAAATGCTCCAGATAAAACTCTTCGTGGTAAAGCTATCACTTTTCTTGTAATTGATGAGGCAGCATTCGTTCATCACATTGATACAGCTTGGACTTCACTTGTGCCAGCACTTTCTACAAACCAGATGCAAGCTAAGAAAGCACAAGTACCATATGGAACAGTTGTTTTATCTACTCCAAATAAAACCAATGGTATTGGGGAATGGTATTTTCAACGATATATGAAAGCAGTATCAAGAGATGATATTTTTGAACCATTTGTGATTCATTGGAAAATGATTCCTGAATTAGCTGATGATCCGGATTGGTATAAGACTCAATGTAGATTATTTGATGGTGACCAACGCAAAATTGCACAGGAATTGGAATTAAAATTCCTACCAACAGAAGGTTCATTCTTTGAAACTGATACAGTTGAGGCGCTACAAAATTCAGTAACAGAACCAATTGAAAGATTGAAACTATTTAACGGAGAATTGTGGAAATTTAAAAATCCAATACCCGGTAGATACTATATAATGGGCGTCGATACAGCTCCTGAACATGGTGAAGATAAATCGGCAGCTACAGTGTGGGATTATGAGACTCTCGAACAGGTAGCTGAATATCAAGGAAAATGTAAGGTACTGGATTATGTCAAAGTTATTAAAGTTCTAGCACAACAATATAGTGGAATGATTGTTGTTGAATCAAATTCATATGGTAATCAAGTTGTTGAGCAATTAAATAACAGTGAATTTTCCTTTATGATTTATAAAGAAAAACGTGGGAAGCAAACTGTACTTCCGGGCCTTTCAACAAATTCAAAAACAAGACCATTAATGATTGATTCATTATATTCATACACAACACAATATCCTGAATGTATTAAATCTGAAAGATTAGTACTAGAATTAATTGGGCTTGTTACTAAAACAAATGGTAGAGTTGAAGCAGATACAGGATGTCACGATGACTTGGCGCTAGCCACATCATGTGTACATTATGTAAGAAAATATGATCCTCCATTGATGATAGATACACAAGAATTCTCAGCGATTACAAATGAAATGGCAAGTATTATTTCTAGTAATAGTGATGTGCCAAATAATTTTACAAATGAAGGCGTTATGGGGCATGTACAAAAACATATAGAAGAAATGGGTGGATTTATAGATATATTAAGTTTATATGAAAAAAATTAAGGAGATGTTAAATATGGGAGATCAAATTACACATATTAATGAAATGTTTGCTGCACCAAAAGGAGATCTTCGTCTCGTTTTAAATATGGGTGGTGTAAACATATATAGTTCTGTTTTATTAAAACAAAACTTCATTAAAGCTATGGGTAAGACTTCACGAGTTGCTCCTATTGTTAAAACACTGGTTAAATTGATGAAAAAAGGAGAATTTTTCCCTTGTTATTTGACAGATAAAATATATAAGGTATTGTTAAAAAGACAACCTCCGGAATTTAAAGGGTACGCTGGTTTTACAATGGGTAAATATATTTTAGTATTTGTTGATAATGATGTAAATATATTTGGTTTTGCATCAAATAATGAATTATCAATAACAACTTTACATGAACTTATACATAAATCATCCAATAAATTTCCGAATCAATTTTATCAAACATTCAAATCTGAATTGACAATGTTTTATCATTTTTATTGGTCAAAAATATTTTCAGTACAGTCTGGAAAATTAGATATTAAACAGACACAAAAATTAATATCGTTTATTTATTTAAATATTGAAATAAAAGAAAGAACAAATAAAATGTTAAGTCAGTATCATAAACTACTATTGGAAACTTTTACTGATATAACAACATTGAACAAAGAAGAAATAGAAAAACTTATTACAGACTATATTGTAATGATAAAAATTATCTGGAAAGGAATATCTTCAAATTCACCACAACTTATTGAAAAGGTAGTATTTGTAAATAGAAAATTTATTACTCCTCTTTATACAGCATATAAAACTGTATTTGGAATTAATGTAAAACATATAAAAGAATTATGTTACCAAGAATTATATGCTCCATCAGAGGTAATCTCATTGCCTGCATTAGTTAAACGTCCAAGTCAAAAAGTTTATAAGCTGATTAACAAATTGTAAGGAGATATTTAATGGCTGCTAATGAAAATTTACCACCAGGAACAAACTTACTTGATGAAAATAGTCAAAATATAGCAAGTGATAGAGCTCGTCGTATTAATAGTTTGCATCGTAGTGTTGACGATTTAGTTCAAGAGCAAAATAGGAAAAGGTTACAAATATCAACTGAGATCAGTTCGATTACTAAACAACAACAAAAAATGATGACGCAACTTGACCAAGAACGTACTGATATGACAGCTGAAACAGCCCAAGGATATAATACTGTTTTAAAAGGATTAGGAAGAACAATCAATTCTTTGGCAAGTGGCGTTAAAAATATAACTATTGATACAAGTAAAGCAACTGCAGATGCTGTTTCACAATATGGTAAAGCAATTGGAGATGATATTAGTATAAATAAAACTAATACAGTTGCAATGTCTTTAGCAAAAGCCACTCCTCTTTTTGGTTTCTTTGCAGCAAAATTCATGGAAACAGATGTTTTTCAAGGTGCAGCTCGTAAAATAAAAGATAAAGTTGGTAATGCAATGACCGAAGGCTTGTCAAAAGCAGGTAGCGGTATTGCAAATATTTTCAAAAAAGGTAAAAAAATCGAAGGTGAAGAACAAGATAAAAAGCATGCATCAATAGCTGATTTAGAAAAACTTCAACAAACAATTGAAGCAAATCCACCAAAACTACAAGATGGTGGTTATATTAAAGAAGGTGGTGTTGTTGAAGTTCATTCAGCTGAAATTGTTGCCCCAATTGATAAAATCTTAAAACAGATTGATGAAGCAAAATCTGCTGATATCTCAAAAAAATTAAATAGTACTCTATCAATGATGTCTGAAAATCTCATACGATTAGAAACAGTTGTTGTTGAAAGAGATAAAAGGTCAAATAATATATTAGAAACATTCGTGGATGAATATAAACGTGCACGGGGGGATAATGAGGAAACATTTCAAAAGAGATTGTTAAGAGGTATACTTGAATTAAAAGTTGCTATGGTTGGTATGACTTCTCGATTGACAATTGCATGGCAGAGAACTTTATTACAACATCCTACATTTAGAAATATGCTTATGTTTACTGATTTAATGAAATCAGGTCTTCTTGCGCCTATGCAATTCCTTTTTGGAGTTAGAGGTGGGTATGCAGGTGATGTAAGAAAAGCAACAAGTACTAGCAATGCATTTTTAAGAATATCAAATCTTCTTGGTCTTATATATAGTAATATGATGCCAAAACTTGATAAACTAGTTCTTTATACAAAAACGTCAGCAGAAGCTGTTGTTGGAGAAGAAATAAAAGGTCCTAAACAATATACTTATACAATATTTGGAAAAATTAAAGAAGTTTTAACTTCAAGAAAAATTGGTGAACGACCAGGATTTATGGATAACCTCGCTGAAAAGTATAATCTTGATAGAGATGCTATGAGAGAAGCGGGCATAAATACCCCTATGAATCTTCTCAATCCAATAAAAATACTTCGAAATATGGGTGTATCAAAACAAAATATTGGTGGTTCAATATTTGAGGGGTATGGAAAAGCAGCTGAAGAGTCTTCAATTTATAAGTTATGGATTAAAATTGCAGAAAAAATTTCAAATCTAAATAAAATGAAAGAAGCGCAAGAAGAAAGAGAAGGTCCTCATTCTCCAAGTATGGCTCAGAATATAGCGACATCTGCAAAAGAAGCTATATTAAATAATAAGCTTGTAAATGATACAAAAGAAAAAATTTCAGGTTTATATGAAACAACAGTAGAGGGTATAAAATCTAGACTCAAAAATAATAAATTTTTAAAATCAATTTTCAAAACAATTTCATCAATAAAGAAGAGTATCATTTCATTTAAAAAAGCAGCAAAAGATAGATATAAAAAGAGTTACTCTAATGAATATAAGACACAAAAACATTTAGCAGAAATGAGAAAACAAGGTAGACAATCTTCAAAAAAATTAGATGAACTAAACAAACAAAACAAGAAATCTTCATGGATTAGAGAGAAGATGTCTTGGATATTGTCACAAAATAGAAAAGATAGAAAAGGTTGGACTGGTATTCTAATTGGTTTTGCTTCAACATTGATAAGAACTACCACTGGTATTTTTAATAAACTTGCAGGAATGTCAATATTTTTATTAGGACCATTCTTTAGAGTATTTAAAACAGTACTCGGTCCTCTTGGAACATTATTTAAAGGACTTGGTAGTAAAGGTATAAAAGGACTCCTCACATCTCCGTTTGGTGCAGTAGGAAAATATATGGGTGGTTTTTCAGGTGCAGCAGCTGGTGGTGGAGCACGAGGGGTTGTTAGTTATATGGCCCGTGGTGGATTAAAAATGGCCGGTTCGGCAGCTGGTCTTGTTGGTGGAGGTCTTGTTGCTGGTGGAATGGGGTTATGGGATGCCATACAAGCAATCAGAGACCCAGAAGCATTTATGGGTAATTTCTTAATTCGTGGGTTGGCTGGGTTTGTTGGCGGAAAAGAAACTGGTCTTGCAGGTTCTACACATGGTGCATTGAAAGGTGCTGCAATGGGTGCAGCTATTGGTAGTGTTGTGCCTGGTATTGGTACATTAATTGGTGGTGCAATCGGTGCAGTAGCTGGTGGTGTTTTAGGATTCGTTGGTGGTAAGAAAATATCTGAAGGTATCAGTAAATCATTATCAACAATTGGAGATCTCGCAAAAGGAATGTGGAATATTGCAATGTTTCCATTTAGAGCATTTAAAGAAGGTATAAAAAGTGTTTGGGTACTTGCAAAATTTGGTTTAGGAAACGTCAAAAAATGGATAAATGATTGGATGGCAAAACCAGGTATTTTACAAGACTCAGTAAGTTTTGTTTCAGAGTGGGTATCAAAAATTGTTAACTGGATTATGACACCATTTAAATGGCTTGGTAAAAAACTAAGAGGTATATTCGGTGATAATTTATTAAAACGATATGGCAATCTTGTAAAAGAAATTATATTCACTGCTATGTTTCCACTTGTGGGATTGAAAAAAGCTTATACTTATTTAAAAGATCAATTTGTTAATAAAATTAGTAGTCTTCCTGTAATCGGAACTATATTTAAGAAATTGATTGGAACTATCAAAGATATCAAAGAAGGAAATTTAGCTAATAAATTAGAGCAGGCATTGGAAGAAAGTAGCAATACAAGAAAAACAATACAAGCAACTAAAATACCAATAGATAAAAAAGCTCAATTAAATAATATTGAAAAAGAATTATATAATGATATTATTGGTATTGATAATTATTCAGATGGAACAAGAAGAAAAGATATTGTTAATATGAGTGGAGCAAAAATGGCGACAGAAGCTCAAGCAAAAACAGCTGGATATAAAACTCTTGCTGAACGAATGGCCACAAGTTACGAAAAAGGTCAAACACAAACAACAGCTGCAATTGTACAAAATACAAATGTTTTAACTTCAACTAATAAATCTGCAAATCAAGTTGTTAATCATGGTGGGCCAGGACGTCGAGGTATTCAATTTTCTTCTGGTCTTAATGCAGCAAGAGATGTAACTATGTGTAATATCAAGTAAGGAGATAAAAATGCGTCTAGAACCTATTAATGGAGCCTTTGGGTTACCTCCAAGTACATGGGTTAGCGATGAAATGATTGTTAATACCATGCCAGTATTTGAAATCAAACCATGTAAGCCACATTTTTCAACTGGTTTAAATTTGTTTACCATTGAAGAAGATAAAAAATCTTATTTAAGGATTTTGAAAAGTCATGGTTTTACAACAGAAGTACCTATTCATTTAGCTTTTTTAGCAGATAGTTTTCCAACAGATACCTTTACAAATGAATACGGAGAAACCTTCTTACAAAAGTTTACAGATGTTGCGTCACAAGGTATGTCTCAACTAATGCAAATGACAGGTTCAGAAACCGCAAGTGAGGGTGTAAAAAAGATGGGTGGGGCCATGACTGATCTTGGCGGTAGTATGGAGGGAGTTATTGGAAGTATTCTTAAAAGCGGCGGTGGTGGTATGACTAAGATGGCCAGTGGAATAAACAAAATTGCTGGAAAAGCGAATCAAGAAGGTTCGGAATTTTCAAAAATGGTAGGTGGTGGAGCAGGGGTGATTAATAGTATGCTTGCTGGTCATAGAGTTGATTTTCCTCAAGTATGGAGAAATAGTGGTTTTCAACCTTCATATACAGCAACCGTTAGATTATACAATCCAAATCCTGGCAATGAAAATTCTACTAAACAACATATCATTGGACCTCTCGCTGTAATATTAGCTCTTGCTCTTCCAAGATCAAAAGATGGTGAAACATATAATTGGCCATTTTTTCATAAAATAAATGCTCCTGGTATTTATAATCTGGACCCTTCTGTTATAACAAACGTTACTGTCATTAAAGGTGGTGATCAACAACAAATATCATATAATCAAAAGCTTGCTATGGTTGATGTAAGAATAGAGTTTACAAGTTTATATGGAAGTATTTTAATAGAAGAAAATAAAAAATTCTCAAATAGACCAACACTAAGAAGTTATCTTAAATCTTTATCAGCTGATGATAGGTCATTATCAACAAAGAGAGGTCGTGTAAATTCTATTGCTTCAAATTTAGCTGGTTCAACAAATGGAGCATCTAAAGGTTATGTATCAGCTTCAAGAAGTAATATTACAGAAGAAATGGATTTAATTGCAAGAAATAACGCTGTAGCAAAAAGACAAAATGCAGAAGTTAGTCAAGTTATTACTAGTAATAGAGCGCCACATGAAAGTAAAAAAACAGAAGATGACTTAGTTGCTAAGGGCGGGCCAATTTATACTACTTAATTAACACAAACAGTATTTTTTAATACCATAGTTAAATAGTAGGCAAGAAATAAATTAATAAGAAATTGAGTTTGTGAGGTAAGTTCATCATATTTATCTTTATAGTTAATATCATCTAATATATTTATAAGTAATAAATTAACTTGTTGTTTAAAGTAAATTTTTATTTTTGTTCTTTTAATAGACATTAATTGTCTAATGTAAGATTCATATTTATCTCCACATATAGATTCAGCGTCGGGTAAATCCTTCATATATAATCTGAAAATAAGTCTTAACTTATCTGCTAATTTAATATTATTAAGTTTAGAAACAATTTGGGTTGCAAGCGATGAATTAATTTTTGCAAGTCGTCTTGCATTTTCTTGACTTTTACGATCTGTAAATCTATAAACTGTTATTTTTTTTGTAATAGTATCAGCAAGTTTTATACCTTTATCAGCAACTTTTATTTGATAATTATTTTCATCATCTGATGGTTCTTCTTCACTTTTAATACCTACCCCAGCATCAGATGCTTTGTAATATGTATTTGCAAAACTTTTCATACTCTGAGTTACTCTTGTTCTACTATCCTGCATAAATTTGGAAATATTATCAAGATCACCTGTTCTTATTCCTTTAGTCCATCGTCTAACCATTTCACCTGCAATATAAAACAAAGCATTCGGTATTGTTTTTTCTCTTGAAAATAAATGTGTTTTTGTTAAAGTATCTAATGCATATTTAAAAACATCATCATTACAATATTTTTTAAAAGCCTTATGCATAAAACCAGCATAAATTCTAATCATATAAAAAACCATTAGGTATTTATATGTTGTTTTATCTCTTTTATTCAAAAAATATTGCATAAGAAAAACATAAAAATTTGCAACATGACTACTTTGAGTACCGAATTTTGCTTCCTTTCTTCCTTTCCATCTTCGCTTAGCAAAATCTCTAATATCTTGTTCTGTTAAATTAGTTAACTTTAAAAATTCATAAAAATTTTTTTTAATTTGCGGAAAATAACAAGGTTCGGTTAATGCACCCAAATTTTTAGCCACAACTCTCACTATATGTCTTTTTAATTGTGCATCATTAATTTTTGCCTTTGCAAGTAATTGATCCATATATTATACCACCCTAACTGAAATAGTGTCTTTTGTAAAATAAACATACTCTGGTCCATATCTTAATAGTTCATCCTCGGTTAAGTCCTTCAAATCAAAGTTAAAGAAAATACTAGTTATTGGTTTTCGTAATCTACAATGACTAATACCAGCAATTTCTTGAACAGTATCAATAATTTCTGATCTATATATCTCTGCAGCAGTACCAAATCTATCCTCAAAAGCTTCAATGATAGTTGTTCTAACAGTATCTTGAAGAGATGATAAATTCCCGGTGAATGTGTTATCTCTAAATACTTCTATTTCAACTTCAACTGGTACGTTATAAATTGGTAATGGAATCCATCCTGATTCTGAATGAATATAATTCTCACCAATATTTGTAATATACACAATAGAATCAGCAACAGGTTTTTCATATACAAATTCAACAGGACCAAGACTAGTACATCTCATGATATTATCTTGATATTCATCATTTCTAGATGTTGGTGAAAATATATATCTATCACCTATCGCAGGTGTGACAGGAATGGTTTCTACTATATCAATAACTGAAGTAATCGTAGGTTGATTGAGAAGCATAGTATTAAGAATACCGTGTGTATTTGTAAATTTAACATTTGAAAAATCAGTTAACATTCTTGCATTTGATAAATCAGCACTGCTAATCAATGTTTGTAATACTTGAAGTTCAAATCCCTTTTGATCAATTGAATCATAGTATTCTTTTTCAATTACCGGCACATCATAAATAATAACATTTGTTGAATCAAATTGAACATTTGATCTCATAAATGAGCTCAAGTCTGCTCTAAATGTAACCTTGTTCGAATATAAAGCAACCTCAGAACCATATGGGTCACTAATTGTAAATTCATATGTTTGCTCACCAATTGGTATACCTGTGTAAGGATCAAATGTATAAATAAAATAGCCATTGGTTGCATCATTAATCATTGTCTTCGTTGAACCACTTGATTGTATTACCATTTCACATGTTGTTAAGTCTGGGTCGACTTCAAGTGATTTATAATGTAACTTAAATATACCCTCTGTTCCGTTTCTTTCGATTTCTAAAAGATCTGCATATATGTTATATGTAGATGTATAACTTGTTTCTAATGCTGGTATCACTTCGATTGCTAAAATAATATACTCATAAATACCAACAGTATTTTGTGTATCAATTTCTATTTCAAAAATATTATAATATTCTGAACTTCCAATCGTTATTATATCATTTCTATACAATCTCGATGTTGTTATTGGAACTGTAAAAACTGCATTTCGTGTTGGTACAAGATTTGAAAATTCACCTACTTCGTTAGAACCAAAGAGTAAAGCAGTAAACAATTCAATTTCATTAACTTGTAAATCAGATCTCTTTAAAACAGGTAATGCATTTTGAGCAAATGGAATATCAGGAACAACTATATTGATACTTTTATAATCATCAGATGAAACAAGACGCTCTAATGACCTAATCGACTCAATTGAATTTCGTCTTATTTCTTCAAGTGACTCCTCATCTTTACCACCAAACGCTGAAGAATTGTTAATAACTTCGTAATCAACAATTTGTGTTGTACCACCTAAAGTTGTTAAATAAATTCTTTCACCTTCTCTTATTGATCCAGCAATTACATTTCCGTCAGCTCCTAATGTTGTTAATATATTCATAAAAACAGAAGAACCAGGAGTTGGTTGAACACCAATTAAACCATTACCAAATGTCACAACTCTTCCATAATCTGTTCTCCTTGATATATAACCCTTATCAGAAGACGACATAAGAAACAAACTTGTAAATTCATCCCATATTGTTGTACCAGAACTTCCAGGATCTTGTATTTCAATTTGTAAGTCGGCAACTTCACCTGTAATAGGAACATTCAACGAAACAAATTGATACTCTCTTGTATCAGAATCAATTTGAAATTCCTGTTCAGATGTTTTGATTTGTTTTAATGGTAAAACAAAACTAAATGAATCAGTTGTTATTTCAACTGGTAAATTATACCGTTTATTACCTTCAGTAATTTGAACATTTACATTTGCATTATTTATTACTTCCACTGTTGTTGAATAGTATGTTACAAAATCAACATCATTATCAGCAGTAAATACAAACCCTTCTGATATAACAAATTGACTTATTGGATCTTCAAAACCAAACGGGAATGTCATTAAAACATTAACAGTAGCTGGTGTTGCTTCAACTGTATTATATCCAAGAAATGAAGAAAGATTTAGAATTGATTCGGGTAATTGAGCCTTTGTGAGAAAAAATTCACGGTATGATGATAATTGATAAAACAAAAGATTACCAGATACTGTAGAAATTGTATCAATGAGGAAACTGAGAAATGACGATTTCGTTAAATCCACATTTTCTAGTTCTAAATATTTTTTCGCCTCAGCAGAAATCAATTCACGGAACGAATCTCTAGATAAATATATTTGTTCTGATAATAATGTATCAGCCATTCGTTATCTCCTTAACATCCAGGTGGTGTTCTTGGTGTAAAATAAAAACCAACTCTATTATCAAATAATACATCTTTTAAAACTGGTTTTAACAATGAATCTTTATATAACATTCTTGAAATGAATCGACTATTATCAAGAGTATGAATTTGTTTATCATATTCAACAAAAGAATATATATTTTCAACTTGTTCATCTACTACATTTAATGATTCACTTTGAAATACTTGACATTTTAGTTTCCAATATCTTTTATCTGTATTGGGATGAACTTCAACACCAGTTACTTGATATAATGGATATGTATCATCATTGGTTCTTAAAAATTCCTGTTCTAGTTTAATAATATCATGTGGGTATGGTTTAAATCCATATGTGCTTGGTATTACAATAGTTGTTTCTGTAGTTTTGTTATAACCAACATCCTCACCATCAAATGCTGTATTTATTTCTTCCGGAAAATATACAGGCAGTAATAAAATTTTATTTCTTCTTATACCTGTAAGATTACCGGTTTGTTCATAAGCACCACCAAACACATCTTCATCTTCCCATATAGTGTTATCAATATTTAAATTGTAATATGTTACTAAATATCTAACGACATGTTTGCTATAATATTTATATAACAAATTTTGATATTCATGCACATACTGGTATATTCTTTCGTAGTTTTGAATATCCGACATTATTGTTTTCCTTCTCTTTCTTTAGCTTTCCTCATTTCATTTCTTAGTGATGATTGAAATTTAATTTTTGCTTCAATCTCTCTTTGTTTCCAATCTTCAAGAAGACTATAAATTTTTTTCTTACACTTAACTGGATTGTTAGATTTATTACATTTAGAAAGCTGTTTTTTTAACAACTGCACACCATATTGTGCAGAAAGATAAGAACATTGGTGAATACATAATATTTTAGAATATTTTTTCTGCCCTAAACATTTTCCAACACATGCAAAATTATATTTTTTTATTATATAATTAACAACATCATTAAAAAATGGTATTGGTATAATCCACAAACCAAGGTAAAGAGCTTGTCTTGCATATTTTTCTTTTGCAGGATCAATTTTTGGAGGGTTAATTGTATATTCATTTTCTTTTAAAGCTGTAACTCTTTGATACATTTTTAAATGATTTCTAAATGGAATTGACTGTCTTAACCTTTTACTTTCAACAACTATTTTCATTAATTGGCTCTTTGGTAAATTATAATTATTAGTAATTGTTCTTATCTTTTTTGAAAGTTCTTTTGATTTTAATTTTCTCTTTTTTTCTTCAACACCTAATTTGGCCTGTTGTAATTTAATTATTTGTTGTTGAAGTCTTTTTGACCATTTAATAAATTCTTTTTTTAATTTTTTTTCACACTTGTCACTATTAGAAAATGTACTACATCTTGATATTTCAGATCTCAATTTATTTACAATTTGACGACATGCATTAACTTGACACTCATAACGACATATTTTTCTTTTAATTGATGTTGGCATCATTCTAATGCATCTTCTTGAACATGTATCAGTCATCTTTCTAAATAAATATAAAATAAACATTGCAATCGGTGGAGCTAGAGGACCAAGTGTGATTGCGCTTGCAATTGTGGCAAGACTATATTTTAAAAACTTTTTAAATTTACTTTCAAATTCTTTTATATCTTCTGTAATTGTTAAGCCAATAATTTCCTCATATGTTAGAGAATAAATTGAATTACACAATTCAACATGTTCTATAAATGTTAATTTTTTCTTTAAGACTTGACTATCTATAGCAATATCGAATAAATATTTTTGTCCAGCCTCTTTTAAAATATGTCTATTATATTGAGTAAGCATTTAATTCGCCTCAGTAGATTCAAAAAATTTAAAGTAAACATCCTCATCAACTATAACTTCTAATTGACCGGTCTCCCCCTCATAATTTATATCAACTGCAACAGAAAACCCTTTTCTATTAGGAAAAAACGTAACATTCACATCTTCAATAGTTGCTCGATCATCATATCTCAATAAATTAGATGTTACTTCTTCAATAACTTTATTAACTGTTGATTCATCAGCAGGTTCAAAAATCATTTTATATAATTCGCTACCATATTCAGGGTCATACATATAAGTTCTTCTTGGAGTTATCAAAATATTGTTCCAAGAATTAATTAAAACTTTAATATCTGTAATTCTTTTAAAATCACTTCTTACAGAAATCTTTGAAATATAATCAGCTAATTTAGAATTTGAACCAGCAACTGTTTCATTAAATCTATCTAATAAATTAGCCATATTTTTTTGTTTCCTCTTCGTATCTCTTTTGTTTTTCTTCCTCTAAACTGCTTTTCCATTTGAGATAGTCTGTAAATCTTTTGACGGGCATAAGTATAACATCATTATATGATTGTTTGCTTAATTCCATACACGAAAATATGTTCTCAGACAAGTTATCTTTAAATTCACCTATTTGATTATGCTGAGAACAATGAGCGAAAAAAGCTTTCCACTAAATCAATATCATAATTATCTTGATTACCACAACTTGTACAATTACTTTGCATTTTAAGATCAACACCATATTTTCCGAAAGATTCATTATATACTTTATAAATTTCTCTTTTATCTTTAGCAGGAAGCGAAAGATAAGCATCAAGAATATCGATTCTATCATTATAAAGAATTTGTTTTTTACTTTCCTTAACATCCTGTTCGAATTTATCAATGATAAGAATTTCGGTAATTAATTCAATTGTACTTCCAGGTCTGTTCCCCAGTTGTTTTATTGCAGTAATTTCATCAAATAATGTTGGTTGTTTAACTGTAACAAAAACACCCTTTGAAACAGGTAACTCAAATTTATGTTTATCAGTTAAAACATTTGTACCTTGATAAGTATTAAAATTGAATGTACTAGATGCTGCAATTGTTACAGCATATTCAGTAGCACATGATGTGCATTTGACCTGATAGTTTCTAATTTCTTCATATGTTATGTGATAAAGACCATATAATAAAGCGTCTCTATCTTTTAATGTTGTAGTCCTTAAAAATGAATCTAGATCTGTAACATCTTCTGGTTTGTTAACTAAAGAATCAAAAATACAACTATTCAGATGTTCCGCAATTTTAGTTGGTGTAATCATACTACCTTTTAATCTCTCTTCCTCTTGAACACTAAGAGATCTTAAAGTATATGATTGTTTGGTTTGTGGCGTTAATACTTCATATTCCGGATACTGTACTGCAAATCCTTTGAATGTCATTTGTTTATCTCCTTTCTTTCGTATCGAATTAGTTTTTTCTTTATTTAGTTTTGTTATTTTTTTGAGCTGCTATATTTTGTTTAACATGTTGTAGTGCAGCTTGAAACTCTTTGACAGCTTCTTTCATTTTTATTTGACATAACTTAATTTTATCTGGTTTCCCAACATATTTCTTTTGGCATTGTGCAAGTTTGTGTTTGTAATAGTTAAGAGATTTTTCAAGTCTTGCTGAAGTCCTATTACTCTTTTTAAAAATACTTTCTTTAATCCCTTTTAACGATGCTTTATTTAATACTTCATTTATATCATTTCTTGTTTCAAATCTATCCTCTATGATAGATTTGGTATTTTCATCAATTGATTCTTTTGGTATAAGCTCACCATCCATCGCTAAAACTTTTAATTGATATTTATTAGCATTTTCGATAAAGTTAATCAAGTGAAGTTTGGCTTTTGATGGAATATTTTTATTTTCATCGAAAATATATACAAGACCTAACCTCATTCTATTAGTATCCATTTGTAACTACCTCCTAATATTTTTGATCTTATCTTTTTGAATTTGACTTTCAATCTTCTTTATGTGCTTGAGAAATAAATCTCGACATTTTTTGACATTGTTTGTTTGATTACATTTACTTATTTCCCTTTTCAATGCTGCAACTTTTATATAATTAGCTTTTATTCTATAATCCCGCATACATTTTTGTTTTTCTGAATGTTCTTTCCCTTTACATTTTATTGCAGCTTTTGATAAAAATTGAGAATATGCCATTTTTGCTGCCCCAAGAGCTGCTCCAATTATCAATGCAGGAATAAAAACTGCATCCTGAATCATCTCACCTTCATATACTTGACGAATCTTCCCTTCATTAATAAATACTTTTAGTTGTATATCAGACGCTTCGAGTTCAATAAAACGAAACGCCTGAATTTTAGCAATCTTTGAAAGTGCAGATTCGTAAACCATATAGGCAGCAATAACTCTAAGATAAGATTTTGGTAACATATATTTGCCTCATTAAGCAGCCTGTGTTGGTCCATATTTTTTAATATTATCAGCTGATTTAGTAAATGGTGCAGATAGTGTTTGACATTTATTAAGTACCCAAGGTTCATGCCATGCATAATCAACATTGAATTCCATTTCTAAATCTAATCTACCAACTGTTTCAACATCACTTGTAAATAAGTCTTGTGGATCTTTTGCTGGAAAAACACCATCATATGCTGCATAGTATTCTATTGTTTTTGCATCCGGTGCTGTTGTCCAGTAATACATCAATCCAGCATATGTTTTCTTGGTATATCCTTCACCATTATCACCATCATCAAGATCAGTAATACCTGTTCTGTAATCGCGAATAAGTTTAACCCAAGAATGCATAATATCAAGAATTGGAGTTTTATTAAATTCTAAGAATTTTACTGATACAGTATTTCCATAATCAATATTTCCAGGAACAGCCCATTTTACACCACCAAGACCAGTGTACTCAATTTTATTGAGAGTTCCACCTGGTGGAGTAACTGACAAACAAGATGCCGCAAGCACATTTCTAATTTCTGCATTTGATTGTATCCCTGAATTACCTTCTTTAACATAAGTTTCCAATGCACCAGGTAATTTATCAAACCATATGAAATGATAACCAGTTACATAAGGATCAGCAACACCAGCTGTTGTTCCACCAAACTTTCTTGTTAATATATTATTTCCGAGTTCGGCAAAAGAGTATTTCATACCCATTTTAGTATCCTCCTAGTTGTTATACAACTTTGTACTTTATACGTTTTTTTATTACATTTAAAACTGCTTTCCAATTACCATTCGAAATACTGATGGCTTTGTCGTCGATATAAAAATCCGCTGCAAGTTTTTCAGCAGTAATTTTATCAAAATAAATACCTTTATCAGTTAACCATTTACCCACATTTTTAATTTGTTCTTGATCATTACCACCAAATTCTTTAGCATTTTGTTTTGATGCTCGAGTAGTGAATATGACTATCTCGTACCCATTTTGTTTTAACCATTCTATGACCTCTTTAGCTCCATCAAACGCATCATCATAGATTTCACCATTTTTATAACCCTGAGAATATCTATGAATAGTACCATCAAGATCAATCATAGCTCTTTTAAATATCGGTTCAGATTTAATTTCTGGGTATACAACTCTATTATCTTTCTGTTTCTTTTTTCGTGGAAACGAGTCGATAGCAAACCCTCCAACCGCCTCATTATCTTTGACTTTTTTCATAATTAGTTTCCATAATTTTTATATAGTACCGGCGAACAATTTTATATTTTGTTCTAAACTGTGTGGGACATTGTTCATAAATTAAATCAATAACTATATATATTAATAAATGAAACAATAATTAACTTTAATTTTTTAAAAGGAGAAAATATGAGTAAAATAATTAGATTTATTGTTAGTTGGCCAATTATTATTGTTGTTATCATAAGCTACATTGTAATAAATGACCATGACGATGAAAAAAAAATCAACCAAGTTAAAACAGAAGTTAACCAAAAGGTTACAACAGGGAGGTCATCTTTAGAAATAAAATTTAAAGAACTTGGTAAAAAAACAAAAGTAATTATGAAGGATGGTATTAATATTATAAAAGATGGTGTAGACATTGTTGTACATGAAATTAAAATAAAGGGCGAGGAGAGAAATGACAAGACACAAGATATCAAAGAAGAAAAAAAACCTATTGAAAAAGAAACCATTGAAGACGAAGTGGTGGAAAAAATTAAACCCATTGAGAAAGAAAAGCCAAACAACGAAATCGGCATGAAAAAATTATGATATTCAATAAATTTTTTAAAAATAATGACTATGAATTATTTTTTAGCACTGCAACCGGTGTTGAAGTACTAAGAGGAACAACTGGAAAAGAAGATCCTTTTTCATTATATCTTCCCTCATTAATTGACGTTGGAATTATGGGTCATTGTAAAAACAAATGTAAATTTTGTTATCAAGGTCATATCAATGAACCAAACATGTCATTTGATAATTTCAAAATAATAATAGATCAAACTAAACATCACACAAACCAAGTTGCTTTGGGTGGTAGAGGTGATCCTAATCAGCATGAAGAATTTGAGAAAATTGTGACATATGCCAAAGATAATGGGGTTACACCAAACTATACAACAAGTGGTATTGGGTTAACAGATAAACATATTGAAATATCAAAAGTGTGTGGAGCGGTTGCAATTAGTAATTATTGTAAAGAGTATACATATAATGCCATTGAAAAATTATTGAATGCTGGAGTTAAAACTAACATCCATACAATTTTTTCAAAAGAATCATATAATATGGCAGTACAAATATTATCTGGAGAAAACCCTTGGCAAGAAGGTGAATCGAGTTTGGTTGATATTGATAAATTAAATGCTGTTATATTTCTATTATTCAAACCAGCAGGTGCAGGTGTAAACCTTGATTGGGTACCCGAACCCCACCAATTGAAAAAATTTTCAGAAGTTGTTTTCAAACCACAAAGTAAATTTAAAATTGGAATGGATAGCTGTTTAGTAAATCATGTTTTAAAATATGTTACTCCAAATAAACTACAACAAATGTCAATTGATTCCTGTGAAGCGGCACGAATGTCAGCATATATAACTCCAGATATGCGACTTATGCCATGTAGTTTTGCAGATAAGAATTTGTGGTCAGTTCCCATAACAAACGATCACGACATTGAATATATCTGGAATAATACATCCCCATTTCAACTATTTAGAGAATCATTAAACAATAATAGATACTCATGCCCACTAGGATTATAAAATGAAAATAAAAAGTGATTTTGTAACTAACTCAAGTTCTTCTTCATTCATTGTTATTTGGCCATGTAAGATTGAAAATGAAAAAAATGTATCTCGTTATATAAGTAGACCTGATTTTCAAAAACAAATATTTACCGATGGCATCAAACAAAAACCATTAAAAGCTGGACCAGAAGCTTTGCCACAAATTATTGAAGTTCTGTGTTCAGGTTGGGTTGATGGAATTATTTCATCATGGGACCACTCTAAAACTTTTTGTAAGCGAGAAGGAATAACAGAAAGGGACTTATGGCATAATCAAGCATGGCAAAAACAATGTGATGATGAAATAGATATGATACAAAAAAATGATGCTTTAAATAAAGGCAAAAAATTACTAGAGGAGAATAATGGATATATATACTTTTTTCAATACGGTGATGAAGATGGTGAATTCTTTTCTGACCTCGAACACGACAACGACTGGGGTGGACTCCCATATATCAAAGTCAGTCAACATTAATTATAAAGATGAAATGATTATAAAACCGACCAGTAAAAACCGTGATAGTCTACCTATCGATAATTCTCATGAGATGATCGATCAAAGTACTATAGATAATTATGTTTTAGCAGAATTTGTAGCTATCCCTCCAGATTTTGATATTCAAAGTCATTTATCTATGAGAGAACATATTGGATTATTTGAATTGAAAGACATTAATTTAAAGCAGCTATCAATTATTTCAGATGGAGTTGCCAACTCAGCATTATTTAGTTCTATGAACAATCCAAATATAAATTCAAATACATGTTTATTCTTTCTTCAATTAATAAGTGAATTGAATCTTATTATAAAAAATATTTATAATCCTCTAAGAAGGTCCAACATTGAATATAAACAACTTTCAAAAAGATACGAGAATGATAAATCCGGATATATACAAGAGCAACATGCAATTAGTTTTCTCATCATTAATATAGTACCACTATTAAATAATAAAATTATTGATGAATCATGGGATGCTATGAATGATATATATAAATTTCAAATAGAAGTTAATAAAAATGAATTTAAAATTGATTAGGGAAAATTATGAGTAAAAATGTAAAACTCACATGTATAGTGCTTGTTATGATTGGTATGATTGGTGTAAATAAATCGTTTGCAGGAAATGATGCAATTGTTCAAATTGGTGAAGTTGAATGTGTTAAACGATTAATTCAAGGTGGGGATAAAATAAAAATAATTAGGGTTCAAGATCCTGATAATCCATTCATTTCAATTGTTTTCACAACAATCAAATCTGGTCGAATGTTCGCAATAGCAGACCCCAGTAACACAGCAATTGCAGCAAGACTTACAGGGGAAATCCCCATTAAAAATGGAAAAATGGTAGTTGATAAAACAACAAGAACAAACATTACTCACATCAGTAAATCCATTGGATCAAAGGTAATGAAAATTGCTAGATTCTATGATAAAAAAATGAATATGTTAGTATATTTGGTTTACACAACTAAAATTTTAGATGGATCATTAAAACATTCGTTATCAGTTGTACCATTGGGTAAACCACTATCTCCATAAAATATTCCAACGAAAAAAAGGAGCCACTCACTTAATGTGTGCGGCTCCTTATTCTACTTATATTATAAAGAAGTTCAATTCAATTTGTTCAACAGTTCTTGTAGGTTCTAATGTTACATTGACATGGAATCTCTTAGTACGTTGTTCGTACTCTGTAGCTCCAACATCTATTGTATAATTTACAAGACCACGTTTCTTTCTGATTACTTCGAGAAAGTCAACCAATTTACCTGATACTAATGACCAAGTGATTGCATCATTTTGCTCAAAGATGAAAAATCTACAGAAGTCTTCAAACGCTCTCTTGATATATAAAACAAGTCGAACAATATTAAGATCTTGAAGAGCACTAGCTTTAGCTTGAGAGGTTAACTGGCCCCAAACAACATAACCCGGATTAAATTTTACAATTGGATTTAATTGTTTTAAGTACAGTTGATCTCTTTGACCAAGTCTTGGATTATAACGTTGTTCTTTAATAGTATCAATTGCTGCTCTATTGAAACCTGCTGCTGCATACCAAAGTTCAGCAACAGTATCATTTCTTGGCAAAATATAAGACATATGATAAATAGGTGAAAACCAAACGTCTTGACCTGTGAATGGATCAAATACTTTATTATATGATTCATAAAGAGCAACAAAATAATTATTAAAAGTATTAACATTATTTCTTGCAGTAAGTGCTAAATTAGCAGATGAATTATCACCATTATCTAAAATACCAACACAGTCACGTCTTGTTTGACATAATGTACTGATAGCTGATTTTACATCCGCTGGATAACCACAATCAAATACCATTGAAAAATAAATATTTTCATTATCGAGAACATTATCATCAATAATACCATTATAGGCTTGGTTCAATAAAGTTGTAGCTTCTACTGTATCTAATGAACCATCAGCTTGTAACAAATCACCATCTCCACCCTTTCTTAATGGAACAGGGTTGGCTGATGCAAATGCACCTACTACGGAACCATATGATTTCTTAATACGATATTCAATGGTACTTCCATCATCAAATTCTGATATAGAACCATTCCATGATTGTGTTGATAGTGACACTTCTGAAAATACTGTAATAACTTCATCATCAACGCCACCGGCAGTTCCTAACCAACCCCAAATTTCATTACCTTTACCATCTTTAGCAATAATAACAAAATTACCTGATGCGGAACCTTCCCAATCTGAAAAATCTTGTTTAATATCTGTGATATCTGCTGAGCCAGGTGTTAAGGTAACTCTAACATTTGTATCAATATCTTTATCATAAAATTTGATATTTTCATTATAACCAGCTGATTTAATATCTAGATTTTCATCGACATACATTTCAGCTCTTAATACAGATGAATATGTGTTCAAAACATCAACAATCCAAATAGATTCTCCACCTGTGTCTTTAGCATTTTGTTCAAATGAAATACCAAATGATTCAATAATTGCATCTTGCCCATCAGATTGTTTTTCATAGATATCTAAGATATATTGCTCCCAAATAGTTGGATTAGATACCTCTGTGATTCTTACACCTAATTTATTATACCACTGACCTCTTCCAATTGGATATAAGAAACAAATTGGATATGTAGTTCCATCTTGCTGTAAATTGCTTTTAAGTTCAGATTGTGAATTCATTCCTTCCACAAATGTAATTTGATACCCAGCGGTTGAGTCACCTGCTCCAACTGTTGTATCAATTCTAATATTTGAAAATGTTGCATTATCAGGCAGGCATCTCATGAAATATAAAGCACCTGATTCTCCCAAATAATTATATGCACAATATGGTCCTTGCCCATATTGTTTTCCATAAGTAGAAATATTTGGTTCACCAAACTCGCTGATATAATCAGATCTTGAACCGATAAATTTTAATACATTATCCTCACCTTTTTCAGTAAGGGCAGCAATAAATCCAATTGTTGATGGTACTGCTTGAACGAATTGAGAAAGGTCTATAATTTTACTAAAAACTCCTGGCGAAACATTAGCAGCCATGTTAGTTTCCTCCTAAATAAATTAATTTCTCTAATGTTTATTTATTTTTCTATTTTTTTATCTTCCTTTCTCTCCAGGTCTATAATTTTTATACATATATGAACCATGAAAATATTAATCTTCTATCAGTTGTTTTAACAATTGATGGGAATGTAACTCTTGAAAAAATTGTAAAATTTCCGGTATATCCTCCGACAGAACTTGCTGCAGAAAATAAACCTGCTTCACTTAACTGTTTGTCGTTTGCATAACTAGCACCGACAGTAGTAGTAACATTTATTACCAACCATCTATCATTATTAAGAGCATCAGATTCAAATATAACTGAATCAAACGGTATTTTATAATAACCTTCTTCTGGATGATCTACATCCACTACATGATAGTCCGCAGCTGATGAATCAGAAGGGGATATCATAACTTCAGAAGATAGACCTTCATCATCTAATGTTGGAGGGGATGGATTTAATGGGTCACCTGGAATGACACCACCATTTCCTAATCCAAACCAACTGATAAACTCTTCTCTGGTTGATGTAATATTTATATTATTTACATTAAATATTCTTTGGGCTAACCATTCTCGACCAATATAAAGAACTAGATTATATCGCCCAAGTAATTTTTTATTATTATTTTCATTCACCTCATAAATTTCAACATATCCAGATGGATTTCCTTTTTTAGATCTAGACGGACCCCCTAAGGAATCGTTTAAACAATGATCACCGTATATATCTTTGATGAGAATTTCTTTTGATTCTAATTTCTTTTCCATATTTTAAGTTTCCTTTAAAACGATGGTGGACACACTTTATATTTTGTTCTTAGTTGATGGAAGGTTTAGAACTAAAATAATATAAACGATGGTAACAAAAATTAATTAACCATCGTTTTTTTTAAATCTGCATGATTTATTTTTATTCTAAAAATGTTCCACAAACAGGACAATATTTAAATGATGATTTTGATTTTGTTCCACATATATAACATTCAAGTTTTTTATTTACCGTTATGGGTTGTTTTACTTGAGTACCTGATCCGGTCATACCTTTTAATTGTATGGTTATTACATTCGATTGTTCGGTTTCACCGATCATTCCATACCTAAATGATTGATTACATTCAGATCCCTTAACAGTAATACCTTCATCATCAAGAGGTTGACCAATAGATTCAATTCCCAAATAATCAACGTGAAAATCATTAGAAATACCTCTAATTTTTCCATCTATTGAACCCTTTACAAAATTACTGGCATTATTTGAAACCATTGGTTGAGCAATTGTTTTATATACAGTTGTATCTGCATCAAACCAACTATTATTATCATATATAACAGATCTTTTAAGAATCTTAGGTTGTACTTTTTCGAAAGCAAATTCAACTCTTATTAATCCATCATCAATTTTATCGCCTCTATGTTCTTGAATTTTTCTTGTTTTATGAATAAACTTGAAATGATTTTTAGCAACGGAACCATTAAGGAATCCTTTAAGTTCAGTACTGGAATTTGCTTCAAGAATTAAACTGCTATAATCAAGAACATCCTGACCATCAATGTGAATCTTGACTGATGCTTTTCTTGAGTTAAGATTTTTGAGAAGAAGCGTATATTCAGATCCATAAGGTAAATAAACAACTCCATCTTTAACACGCATAATTTTACCATTGCATTTTAATTCTACTACAAAATTTTCTTTATAAGTCATGATATTTCTCCTTATCAGGTTACAGACTAAAACCTCGTTTTGTATTTAAAGTCTGTTGGGTGATTTATCGTGCAGACGTTTCATATAATTTGTTCTAAAAAATTTACAATATCATTTATATATATTTTACTATATATATAAATAAGTGAATATCAAATACTTATTATTTTAAAGGAGATATATTAATGAAATTAGAAAAGACATTAACACATCGACAAAATTATCCTAACCTTGAAATAATTATCGGAAAATTAACATCAGAAGATAAACCTGTATCAATACAGAGGTTAGGAGAACAAAACATCAGAAATATTGCAATTGATAACGCCGTAAAGTATGTCTACGGTGAACGTACTCAACAAGTACCTTATAACTACGGAATCTGGTTTATATTCATATTTGTAATTACGGTCGTTATAACAATGTTTTATTACATGAGTAATTAAGGTTTTGGGGGTGCTATGCTTGGGGGATTTCTGGATCGAGTCATCTGGAGCCTGTTCCAAGAAAGTGATGACTCACCCCAAAATTATTTAGTGAGTCCGGATTGGGATAAAGCTTCCCCGAATTAGAATACTGGCGACAATGGTGCAACAGTATCGCCCACATATAAATTTAAGTCACGAATCTTCGTGATATTATATTAACCCATAACAAAAAGGAATGTATTATGCCAAAACAAAATGGACAAGGACCTCCGAATCAATCTGGTGGCCCTAGAAATG